>Ga0209755_10003237_pt1 | contig 20678 bp, 19 predicted proteins | sample TergutCo191P1_FD_187301 | JGI IMG/M metagenome (GOLD analysis project Ga0209755, IMG submission 187301) | Cornitermes sp. P1 segment gut microbial communities from Petit-Saut dam, French Guiana - Co191P1 (SPAdes) (version 2) | ecosystem: Host-associated > Arthropoda: Insects > Digestive system...
AAGATGGTTTCGAGACCTTCCACACTGAACTAAACGCTTAAGACCGATTCCCGGTTTTCCGAATCATTCCTAAACTAATGAGGAGGCCGGGATTGATGCAGATATCTACCCCGACACAAGCCCCAGGTTTTTCGGCGGAATCCAGCCCCAAAATAGAGGGCGCCGCTCCCCAGGGATTGTTTGAAAACGCATCTCTGGGAAAAAGGGCGCAAAAGAAAAATGGGCCCGGAATTTTCGCAAAACTGCTAGAAGGCTTGATAACAAAAGGTAAAAACGGAACTGAGCCGGGACAAAAAGTGTCCGGAACAGAAATATCCTTTACCGAACAAACCACAGAAACCAAGGGGAAGGCTGCTTCCGAAAAACTTGGTAAAAACAACCTTATCCGGCAATTTGATTCAAACGACCGGATGAGTCTCCAAAAAACACAAAAACTCACCAAAGAATTGGGAGTTTTAAATTATGACGACGTTTCTGAGGCAATACCGGCTTTTTTAAAGCCGGAAAACTTTTCCCCGCAAAATCTTGAAGGCATTGCCAACGGCGAAACAGCGGAGATTGAACTTACACCTGTCAATGATCAAAAAGACAGAAAAGCAGACGATTCTGCAGCAGATGACGCCGGCAAAAAAACAGATTTCGATTTACAGCTAAAACCGGAATTTGCCGCCGAAAACCAGACGGTAAACCCGGCTTTTGCCGCCGCAGTGAAAAGCTCTGAAAAGGAAGCGATTGAAAACCGTGTAAACAGCGGCGCCGAGAAGAACAGAAAGCCGACAGAAGCTTTACGCCAGGCCGCCGATACCATCCGTGACACCGAGACCTATCAGTCTCAGCATGTAAGCAAGAGACCCGAAAGCGGTGAAACGGAAAAGACATCGGAATCCAGAGGCAAAAGAGGCAGAGAACGCCCCATTATCGAAGTCCGGGATCTCAGAACAACAGACGTACGTGAAACCACAAACGGATTAAGTCCTGATGTTTCCAAAGGTACGACATTCAACGCTTTAAGGGCTGTGAGCGCCGAAACTGAACTTCATGTAGACCTCGATCTTTCCATAAGCAAGGGAAACTCGGAAGCCTCGGTAAAAACCGGCAGGGAATCTTCGCAGAGCCGAATTCTTGAAGACGCCCTGGCAAGAGAACTGCGTGGAAACCTTTCCACAGACATAGTCCGGGACGCAACTGTAATAGTCCGTAACGGCGGTCAGGGAACCATACGCCTCTCACTCCACCCCGCTTCCCTTGGAGATGTAAAGATACGCCTGGAAATGGCCGAAAACAAGATTACGGGACATATCATTGTTGAGAGCAGTGAGGCACTCCGGGCTTTTGAGCGGGAACTTCCAGTTCTGGAAAAGGCTTTCAGGGATTCGGGCTTCAGCGAGACCAATCTTGATATGTCACTTGCCCAGGACGGCGCGAATTACGGGCAGCAGGAACAGGCGCAGGAAGGAAATTATTCTTCTTTCGCGATGTTTCAGGCAGCGTCCAGTTACGAAACCGGAGAAGTAACAGACTGGATTGAAACATCCGGCATTACGGAAGGTTTAGCCTCATCTGCTTCGTCCGGAAGAAGACCGGTTAATTTACTGGTATAGAATTTATTAGGAGAACAATATGGCTTTACAAGCGGTAATGAGTCCACAGGAAAAGGCCGTTCTTACACAGATGGTGGACGCGGAGAATAAAAAACTGTCAATTCAGCTTAACAGGAGTACTCCGCCAAGCCAGAATCTGGGAAAAGAAGATTTCTTAAAGATCCTCCTCACCCAGATGACTCACCAGGATCCCACGGCTCCGATGCAGGATAAGGAATTCATCGCACAGATGGCCCAATTTTCCAGCCTGGAACAAATGACCAATATGGCGGCGGATTTTGCCAAAATGGCAAGGCTGCTCAAGGTCAGCGAAGCTTCAGGCGCTCTCGGAAAAGCGGTGGAACTTCAAATGGAAGACAGTATCGTGCATGGCGTAGTCCAGGCAGTTACCAGGGATGAAACACCTCAGATCCTCGTGAACGGCAAGTATTATGACTGGGATCAGGTTTCCACCGTTTACGAATATAAAGAATAACGACGCGGTTTGTAAGCCGCATAAGACAGGAGAAAAAACATATGATGCGATCTTTGTTTTCCGGAGTTTCCGGTCTTCAGAATCACCAGACCAGAATGGACGTTATAGGTAACAACATTGCCAATGTTAATACCACCGGTTTCAAGAGAAACCGCGTGAACTTCCAGGATATTTTTTATCAGCAGCTGCAGGGAGCGGCCCGGCCGACAGAAACACTTGGCGGTATAAACCCCAAAGAAATCGGCCTCGGAATGTCAGTTGCGTCCATCGACACCATCCATATACAGGGCATCCTTCAGACCACAGCGGTCCCCACTGACCTGGCCATACAGGGAATGGGCTTTTTCATTATGGATGACAGGGGCAACGAACTTTATACACGGGCCGGGACCTTTGCCCTGGACGAACAGGGAACCATGGTCAATCCGGCAAACGGAATGAAGGTACAGGGCTGGATGACCCAGGAAGTTGACGGCACACATATTCTGGATGTTTCCAGAAGTATAGAAAATCTGATAATTCCAGTCGGCGCGAAAGACCCCGCCAGGGCAACCACATTGGTAAATTTCGCCTGTAACCTGGACAAGAGAACTCCGGAAGTTCCCGACGGCGCAACGAATCTCCAGCAGCGGGAAGGCAAATGGTCAACCCAGCAAAAGATCTATGATTCCTTCGGTGATGTTCACGATCTTGTTGTTGAATTTTCACGGGTGCCGGGCGTAACCAATAGCTGGATGGCAACCGTTTCCGTAGATCCCCAGAATGCAACACCGACAAACGCGTCAGCCGGCCTTGGAGCCGCTCCCCCCGCAGTCGGCGGTCCCGCGATTTTTACGATCAATTTCAGCAACCAGGGAACACTCCTGAGCGCGGTAGACGCGGCAGGAAATGAATCGGCAGACGGCAGGGTAATTATGAACGTGGCCTATGATGTACAGAGCGCGACTCCGGAAGATGACGGCGCTTTGGTGCGCCAAAACTTCCAGCTCAATCTGGGAACCGTGGGCGGCCTGGTGAATTCCGTCACTCAATACGCCGAGAAGAGTTCAACCAAGATATTCGAGCAGGACGGCTACAGCATGGGTTACCTGGAAAATTTCAAGATCGACACCAGCGGTGCCATTACCGGGATTTTCACCAACGGGACTAACCGTGTTCTTGGGCAGGTTGCCATGGCGAGTTTCTCCAACCAGGGCGGACTTGAAAAGGCCGGAGACAATACTTTCAGGCGAACCAGTAACTCGGGACTCGCCGATATAGCGCCTTCGGGAATAGCCGGAAAGGGCAAGATCATAGCCGGCGCTTTGGAAATGTCCAACGTGGATATGGCGGATCAGTTTACCGACATGATCATCACCCAGCGCGGATTCCAGGCCAATTCCCGCACCATCCAGACAGCAGATCAGCTTCTTCAAGAATTGCTGACACTTAAGAGGTAAATTTAATTCTGCCCGGTTTCTGAATAATCGGAGACCGGGCAGTTAATCAGGTAAAGCAATGATTAAAGTAAGCCGGTTGAACGGAAAAGAGTATTACATCAACCCTCACCATATTGAATACATTGAGATTCGTCCGGATACTACCATGTTTATGCTTTCCGGCAAGCATGTAGTGGTTCTGGAAAAAGTGGAAGAAATTATCGACCGGATTGTAGAGTATCGCCGGAGAATAGGCGGATTTAAAAATGAGGAATGAGGCTGTTCCGGAATGTCAGGCTTTGGAACAGCCTCGAATAATGTTTTTTTGAGCGCGGAGCGTGAAGTTTCTAAAGGAGCAGAGGTAAGGTATGAATTTAGCAACTATTATCGGTGTTGTCGGTGGTATAGCCATGCTATTGTTCTCCATTTTATCCGGCGGCAATTCCATTATGAATTTCATAGACATACCCTCGATAGTATTGGTTGTTGTATGTCCTTATATAATTCTTTTTACCTTCTCCACCCTGAAGGAAGTTCTGGGCGTCTTTGGTATCGTAAATCTGACCTTCAAGGTTCCCAATTTAAACCAGCAAGGGATTATAAAAAAGCTCATGGCAATGTCGGAAAAAGCCCGCCGTGAAGGACTCCTCGCCCTGGAAGAAGAACTTGAGGATCTTGACGATGATTTTATAAAAAAGGGTATGCGATTGGTAGTTGACGGTACCGACGCCGCAATTGTCCGTGACCTGATGGAAAACGAGATAAGCCAGATGCAGGACAGACATATCGGAAAAATCGCAATTTTGAATATGTGGGCCAGTAGTGCGCCTGCCGTAGGAATGATGGGTACGGTCATCGGGCTTATCGGTATGTTAAAAAACCTTGAAGACAAAAGCGCCCTGGGTCCGAACATGGCCCTGGCACTTATAACCACTTTCTACGGCTCCCTGATAGCAAACTTCCTCATGCTCCCCATGGCAGGTAAACTGAAAACTTTTGACGCGGCGGAAGCAAAATTAAAGGAAATGGAAATTGAAGGTATTCTTTCAATCCAGGCCGGGGACAATCCCAGGATTCTGGCAATCAAGCTTCTCTCTTACTTGACCCCTCCGGAGCGCAAAGCATTGGAATCTGAAATTGTTAACGATTAATTAAAGGGACAAACAGGATATAAGCATGGCGAAGAAGAAAGAAAAAAAGAAAGTTGAAGAAGCAAGTCAGGGCTGGATGACTACCTATTGTGACATGGTCCAGCTCATGCTCTGTTTCTTTGTCTGTCTTTTTAATCCCGATGATGTTGATCCCACCCAGCTCGCGGCACTGATCGCCACTTTCCAAAACAGGGGACTCGGCGCGAGTCTCGGAGGAAATACCCTTTCCGCAGGAAAAAGCGCGGAGCTGGGAAATACGATCAATTCACTTCCCGCAATGGAACGGGGAAGAGCGTTGGGAACCGCCCTCAGGAGGGCGGTAAGCCTGTTTAACCCGGAAGTAAGATCAAATCAGGTCAAGGTAACACAGGATGAGCGCGGCATCATAATCAGCCTTGCGTCTGACGCTTTTTTCAATCCCGCAAGCGCCAGGGTGAACATTGAAGAGACACGGGAAATTCTTATCCGTCTGGCCTCACTCCTTAATTCCAACGAAGTCGGGGGAAGAAAGGTACGCATCGAAGGCCATACGGACTCTGTTGATATTGATCCCGCAGGCCCCTGGCAGGACAACTGGCAGCTTTCTTCTGAACGATCCAGAGCGGTGCTCAGATTTTTGGTAGATTTCGGCGTTGAAGAAAGTCGTTTCCAGGTAGCCGGCTTTGCCGACACCATGCCGGTCTCCAGCAACAATACTCCGGAAGGGAGAGCATATAACCGGCGTGTGGATATTGTAATTATTGATGATGGACACCTATAATTTAAGGAAGAGGAGGTAATAAGCCATGGCTGGTGATGATGATGATATTGATCTTGGTGACGGTGATGCTCCGGGGATAGAAGCTCCAAAAAAAGCTTCCGGTTTGGCCGCGTTGCTGCCGAATTTGCTGAAATTCGTGGCAATCGGATTGGGCGCTCTGATTTTTATTGTTACCGTTTCGGTAATCACCTATAATATTCTCAATAAAGGCGGACAGTCTCAGACTACCATCTCGTCAAACTCCCCTTTCGTAGGCGCGAGACCACAGTATGCGGTATTTACTTCCATCAACCAGATCAGAACCAGCACAAGAGATCCGGTTCCTTATTCCGTGGTAGTAGATATGGTCATACATTACGATATGAATGACAACTCAGCTTCCAGCGAATTTACAGCCCGGCTTTATGAACTCCGTGATTTTGTACGCTCATTCTTCAGATCCAAGACCGCGGATGAACTGAAGCCTGAAAACGAACCCCGACTGAAACAGGAAATTATCGAACAACTGAATACCAGGGTTCTCAGCACCGCAAGGGCGCGGATGATTACCTTTAATCAGCTCGACGTGATGCAGATGCAATAGTAATGAAAAACCGGGCTTTTGACCGGTTTTTCCAAAGCCATTTTCAAATTTAAGGGTTTACATAATATAATTTATATTGTTATAATTAGAGGAAGATTTATAAAGGAAGTTAATTTAACAATTTCATTAAAACGGCCGATGAAATAAGAGAGGGGTTTCTGCGGCATGACTGAAGTTCTTTCCCAGGATGAAATAGACCAGCTACTCACAGCAATAAACGCAGGGGAGACCGAACCGGAGGATATACGTCCGACTGCGGATACCCGCAAGATAAAAATTTATGACTTCAAGCGGCCAGATAAATTCTCAAAAGAACAAATAAGAACAATTTCCATGATGCACGATAGTTTCGCCCGCCTGACAACAACGAGTCTTTCGGCCCAGCTCCGTTCAATGGTTCACGTTCATGTCGCTTCGGTAGACCAGCTCACCTACGAAGAATTTATCCGCTCAATTCCCACGCCGACAACCCTTGCGATCATAAACATGGACCCCCTCAAGGGCAACGCCATTCTGGAAATAGACCCGGCCATTACCTTCTCCATTATAGACCGGCTTTTCGGCGGTATGGGGGAAGGAACCAAATACCAGCATGAATTGACCGATATCGAAACATCGGTTATGGAAGGAATCATAGTCCGTATTTTGGGAAATATGCGTGAAGCATGGACTCAGGTAATTGATTTACGCCCAAGACTGGGTCAGATCGATACCAACCCGGCGTTTGCACAAATAGTTCCCCCAACAGACATGGTTGTTCTCGTTACCCTGGAAACCAAGGTCGGCGAAATTGAAGGAATGATCAACTTCTGTATCCCCTACCTCACCATTGAGCCTATAATCGGAAAACTATCAACCCAATTCTGGTTTTCTACAGTACACCGCGGAACAACTACAGAAAACCTCAATGTAATAAAGGAAAAACTCACAACGGTAGATGTCAACGTCGTCGCCGAAATCGGAAAAATAAACATTCCAGTACGCGAAGTTCTTTCCCTGCAGGTCGGCGATGTGGTTCGTCTTTACAATACAAAGATAGGAGATCCCTATTCCCTGAACGTAGAAAACAAAAAGAAGTTTTTGTGCCGCCCCGGCGTAATAGGAAAGAAAATGGCGGTACAGGTTATCAAAAAAATCGCGGAGCTTGATCAGAATGAATTTGAAGAGCTTTCGACTGAAGGAGATGAATTATTATGAAATTTCATTTCATATTCGATATATTGCGCGGCTATAACAGCCGCACGAAAGAGAGGTCATTATGAGCGACGGCGCACTTTCGCAGGATGAAATAGACGCATTATTGGCAGGTGTTGATTCAACAAGTTTAGGAGGCGGAGGCGCAGCTCCTTCACCCGCCCGTTCCATGGCCACTCCCGCGGGCGGTTCCGAAGAAGATCGCAAAGCGTTTCAGGACTATCTCTCGGGGAACTTAAGCGCGGAGTCTTCCAATCTCTCCGCGTTAACCGGAATAACCGCAACCTTAAAGGGACCGCAGGTTTCCTTTTCAAACCGGGACTCGCTTTTGAGTCAATTACCGGATATGGTTACGGTAGTCAAATCTGATTTCAGTTCAGGTTTCCCCGGCGAACACATCTTTGTCATGCCTGAGGATACGGCAAGACGCGTCGCCTCCCTTATGAACAAGGAAGATAACATTGAAATGGATCAAATGGCCATGTCTGTTATCGGCGAATTGGTTTCCAACCTTGTGGGAACCCAAATAACAGATCTGACAAAAAAAACCAACAATAAATCCATAGCGGCTATTGCTCCGGAAGCCGCAAATGTAAGAAAAGCTGCGGCTGCTCTTCCGGCCGGTGATTTCCTGAGCGCATGTTTTCAACTTGACCTTGGTGACGGAAAAAATCACCAGATGTGGGAAATATACGGCGGCGGCGTTACATCTGACATTGCCAGATCACTAAAAGGCGGCGGCGCACCGGCGGCCGCTCCAATGAATGGCATGGCAATGCCGGGTATGCAGCAAGGTATGCCGATGCAGGCTATGGGAATGCCCATGATGGGTATGCAGCAGGGTATGCCAATGCAGGCTATGGGAATGCCCATGATGGGTATGCAACAAGGTATGCAAATGATGGGAGCTCCGGCAAATGTCCAGGCGGTTCAGTTCCCCAATCTAATGCCGCATCCTACACCCCAGGAAACGGGAAACATCGGTCTTATCATGGACGTTTTCATGGAGATGACCGTAGAATTGGGCCGTACCAAAAAACTCATTAAAGAAATCCTGAACATGGGGGAAGGCACCATTATCGAGCTGGACAAGCTCGCGGGCGAACCTGTAGACATACTCGTTAATCATAAACTCATAGCAAAGGGAGAAGTCGTAGTCATTGACGAAAATTTCGGCGTCCGGGTTACCGAAATTGTATCTCCCCTGGAAAGAATGAGTGATATGGGGTAACACTCAGAATACAGCGAGGATAACTTGGCGGTTGAAATTCCCGAAATAGACGTTGATCGGGCGCTCAGTTTATGTGACAATGATCTGGAAATATTTATGTACTCAGTGTACATAGCTTAAAAAACAACAGCGAAATCATCGGAGCTGAGGAAGCAAAAAAGACTGCCAAAGAACTGGATGCAATGGCAAAAAGCGGCGACTTTGCCGGGGTACAGGCCAGAAACGGCGTACTGATAAAACATGTCGAAGAATTATTGATTAATATACAAAAGTGGTTCGAAAAATCCGAAACCTCATTAAAAAAAACTTCTATAAAATAAAAAACAATTAAATTTCACTTGCTTTTTTCTTTCATATATTATAACCTTTTATAAGTATAAATTTATTTAGTCAGTTTTGACTTGGGAGGGGAAAAACTGAGACTGTCTCATCATGTCTTTTTTGCCGCATTTATAATTCTATTCTTCTCAGGCAGCATAGTCTCTCTGTCCGCCCAAAGTGCGGAATTTTCGTCAGAGGGAGCGGCGGTTCAGGAAAGTTCCGGCATCGACGAATCTATGCTTATACTGGGTGAAAGCACATCCTCTCCCGCTCCTGCCGGAGGAGCTTCCGTCTTCGTTATGCTGAGGATGGTACTGGTACTGGCTCTCGCGGCTCTCGCAATTTACGGCGTGGTTTTTTTCATAAAACGCCTTGCCCGTCCCCAGGAAAGCAAAGACCCTAACCTGAAAATTCTCGCGCGTGTCCCTCTGGGAAACGATTCCTTTGCCGCGGTTCTTTCCGTGGGAGCCAAAGCATGGCTTGTGGGAGGAGGTTCCGGCGGAGTAAATCTGATTTCAGAAATTGACGATACAGAATCCCTTGAAACAATGTTAATCGATGACGCAAGGCGAGAAGCTGAAACAGGATCAAAACGTCTAATTGACTTCAGTTCGCTTTTGAGGGGCTTCGGAAGCTCCCGGAAAGGGAAAATACCCGGCAATTCGCAAACAGAAGGCAACCCTCTGATAGACAACTTGCGAAAACAGCGGGAAAGGTTCAAGGGTCTTTAAGATGAGCCGCGGGATTGTTTTTGCAGGAATTGCGCTTCTCATCTTTGCGCTCTTTCCCTGCCGGGTTTCGGCTCAGACACCGCCGAGGCTGCCTTTCCCCGGCGCAACAGAAGGGATCATGACTATTCCGGCAGCCCCCTCCACTACTCCGGTTCCCTTTATCGACCTCACCATAAGAAACCCGGAAGGCGGCCAGGAAGTGGCGTTTTCCCTGCAGCTCCTGCTTCTTTTGACGCTTCTCTCCCTGGCGCCGAGCATTATCATCTTAATGACAAGCTTCCTCAGGGTTGCAATTGTTCTTGATTTCATTAAAAGGGCGCTTTCCCTGCAGCAGGTTCCTCCCAACCAGGTGCTGATGGGAATCGCTCTTTTTATGACCATGTTTATTATGTGGCCCACGTTCACCACAATTTACGAAAACTCTTTCAGGCCTCTGGCGGCGGGAGAGTTAAGCGTGGGAGGAGCATACCGGGAAGCGGAAGCTCCTTTGAGGCTTTTTATGTACAGCCAGATGCAGGGAAGGCCCGAAAACATTCGCCTTTTCATGGCCATGCGCGGTTTGGAAAGACCCAATACTCTTGCGGACGTGCCTACATACGTGCTCATACCGGCCTTCATCCTGAACGAATTAACCGTTGCTTTTAAGATAGGGATTTTGCTTTTTATTCCCTTCATCGTAATCGACATGGTGGTCGCAAGCGCGCTCATGTCCATGGGGATGATCATGCTGCCCCCGATAATGATTTCCATGCCGTTTAAACTCATTCTGTTTATTTTGGTTGACGGGTGGGGGCTTTTAACTAATCAGCTTATTCAATCTTTCCTGTAGGAGCAATGATGAGTATTGGTGAAGTAACTGCGATATTGAGAGGGGGCATTTGGCAGGTTCTCACACTATCGGGTCCCCTTTTACTTTCCGCCCTGGTCGTAGGACTTGTAGTGGCGATTCTTCAGGCAACCACGTCTATCCAGGAACAGACACTGACTTTTGTGCCAAAGGTAGCCGCCATTCTTCTTGTATTGTTCCTTCTTGGCGGTCTTGGTTTTACGCGTTTGAGCGAATATACGGTTGAACTTTTCCGGACTATTCCTGATATGGTCCGCTAGAGATTTTGGTTTGGGAGCTATGGATTGATAGAGAGCCAGATTATTAACGAAATATTGGCGGCCGCGCCGGCTTTTCTCCTAATCGCCGTCAGAGCTCTCGCTATGCTCGAAGTCGCTCCTCTTTTCAACTCCGAATCTGTTCCGCAGGTGGTAAAAGTATCGCTTGCGGGTTTCGCCGCCTATACCGCTTTTTCTTCCGCGCTTGTAAAAGATTGGGTTATCGCTCCTTTCGGGCTCAGTTTTATTTTTCTTGTCGCGGGAGAAGCCATAATCGGCATAATCATCGGTTTCTTCCTCGCCCTTATCTTCGCGGCTTTTTCAACGGCCGGTCAGTTCTTTTCCCTGCAGATGGGCTTTGGGGCTTCGGAAACATTCGATCCCCTGTCACAGATAGAAAATCCCCTTTTGGGCCAATACCTGAACATAGTTGCCATGTTGATTTTCGTTACAATGGACGGATTCAGAGAACTCTTCCTGGGCGGATTCTGGCGTTCCCTTCAATCCATAAACGTGATGAGCATTATAGCGGGAAGAGAGAACATTGTATTCATGGTACTGGCGGGACTCTCCCGGCTCTTTCTTGACGCGATAGTCATCAGTATGCCGATCCTCGGCTCGCTGTTTCTTGTTTCACTTTCGACCGGACTTATTTCAAAAGCAGCTCCGCAAATCAACATCCTGTCTGAAGGTTTCCCCATCTCCATAACCGTGGCTTTTCTTCTCATTTACTCCTCCCTTCCCTTCATGACAGAAGCGTTCAGCCGTGTTATTGGTTCGGGGTTCCAAATGCTTCATAACCTTTATGTCAGCATCGGACAGCGCATAACCGAAGGAGGCGCATTATGACTGCTGTTATGCGCCATGATTTGCCGGAAGCGGAATACTGCAGCGGAGAAGAACTCTACCTTGCCGCTCTGGGCATGGACATGCAGTGGTTCGCGTCGCCGGAAGATGAAGGCCGTACCCATGATCCTACAGAAGCGACTTACAGAAGGGCCCGCGAAGAAGGCAGGGTAGCAAAAAGCCAGGATGTCAACAGCGCCATCGGCCTATTGCTCCCCGGTCTCGCCGTAATTTTCCTTGCTCCCTGGATACTCAGAACTTGCACGGAAATGCTAAGGTTCTTTTTTACAAGAGTGAATGAACTGGACCCGCTTACGGACGGGATTACGGCTCGTTTGTTCCTGAATTATTTTATTCGTATGGCCGTACCGATTTTGATAGTGGCCATGGTATCCGCGATTTTATCCAATCTGATACAATTTGGTTTTCTTTTCAGTACGAAACCGCTTGAACCGGATTTTTCCAAGGTGCTTCCAAAGTTCGGTCAATATTTTGGACGTATATTCTCATTGGAAGGCGTTGTTAATTTTTTAAAATCGGTATTCAAATTGTTTTTTATAGGTTTGGTGGCGTTTATTCTCATACGCTCAAAGTTCTGGGAATTGGCCAATCTCCAAAAGGCGGAGCTTTGGTCGAGTATCACTCTCATCGCTACGTTGGCCGCGCAGCTGCTTATTATTGTGGCAATAATTCTGCTTGTCCTCTCAATTCCGGATTACGTATTCCAGCGTTATCAGTTCAAGCAATCCCTGAAAATGACCCGGGAAAAACTCAAAGAAGAAATGAAGCAGGATGAAGGAGATCCGGATATAAAGCGCAGACTCAAACAACGGTACAGGGAGCTATTGTCTTCAAACATGCTCCAGGCTGTACCAAAGGCTGATGTTGTGATCACAAACCCGACCCATTATTCAGTCGCTCTTGAGTATGACATGAATCGTATGGACGCGCCGATGGTGGTCGCAAAGGGAGAAGACGAACTTGCCTTCCGGATTAGGGAAGTGGCAGAGGCAAACAATGTCCCTGTTGTTTCCCATCCGCCCCTGACCCGCGCCATTTATCATGAAACCGAAGTGGGAGATCCGATCCCTCTCAAATACTGGAAACTGGTCGCTATGGTAGTTGGCAGATTTCTCTATCATGAGCAAAAACAGGGCACTGAAACGGGAAAAATGGGGGCCTGAAAAATATGTATTGTAACTTGAAAGAGGATATTTATGGCTGACGCGCTTAGAGCAGACACAGGCAACTCGCGGGGAAAGGCTGGTTTTAACCTCTTTCTAACGGGGGATTTCAAAAAGAACTACATGGCCATGGTGGTTATCGTAGGCATTGCAATGTTCATTTTTCCCCTTCCCACGGTACTTCTTGATTTTTTCATCACAATAAATCTGGTTCTTTCCATAATCGTGCTTCTTACTGTTCTTTACAATCAGCGGCCGACAGATTTCAGTTTGTTCCCCACGATACTTCTTTTGCTCACGGTTTTTTCACTGGCTTTGAACATTTCTTCCACGAGGGCAATTCTCACGCAGGGCACGCGTTTTGACGGCAGGATGATAAAAGCGTTTTCCACCTTCGTGGTAGGTTCGGAAGGTATGTCCGGTCTTGTTGTCGGAGCTATCATCTTTATTATCATAATCATAGTACAGGTTGTGGTTATCACCAAAGGCTCCACCCGTATCTCGGAAGTTGCCGCCCGCTTTTCATTGGACGCTCTGCCCGGCAAGCAGATGGCCATTGACCAGGAATACGCCAGCGGCGGTATTGATCAAAGGGAGGCTACTGCCAGAAAAGAAGCCCTCCAAAGAGAATCTGATTTTTACGGAGCAATGGACGGCGCCAGTAAGTTTATAGCAAACAACGTAAAGGTTGGTGTTTTCATCATCCTTATTGACGTGATTGGCGGCGTTATAATTGGAGCCCTCGTCCACGGGGAATCCATAGCCTCGTCATTGGGTATCTACGCTTCTCTTACGATTGGTGACGGCCTTGTCTCCCAGCTTCCTGCCCTTCTCATTTCTACCGCTCTGGGTGTAGTTGTAACACGCGCCGCGGCTCCCGGAGATCTTACAGAGCAGGTGTCTATACAGTTTACCAAGAACCCTGCAGTTTACGCGATTGGCGCGGCAATCGTCTTCGGTCTGGGCTGGCTTCCGGGCTTTCCAAAATATGTACTCTTTCCGATGTCCGTTTTTTTGGGCTACTTCGCCTATCATATAAGCCAGAAGAAAAGGAAGCAGGATGACAATGACAGGATGGCCAAAACCGGAGAGAGCACCCGGAAGCCAAAGGATGAAAAAGCGGATATACCGCAGATGGAACCGCTGGATCACCTGTCTCTTGAACTGGGATACGGTCTCATCCCCCTTGTGGACAAGGACAGAGGAGCGGAACTCCTTGATCGTATGCATCAAATGCGCCGGCAGATTGGCCTGGATATGGGGATTGTAATACCAAAGATACGGATCATCGACAATATAAGCCTGAATTCTTATCAATACTGTTTCAAGATTCGCGGAGTGGATGTGGGAAAGAGCACCATCAGGATGGGTTATTTTCTTTGCATAAATCCCGGCACGGCCAGGGAAGAGCTATCCGGAGAAAAAACCCAGGAACCGGCGTTCGGGCTCCCTGCAATTTGGGTTTCGGCGGACAGACAGGATGAGGCAGTTAGAGCAGGTTACACTGTTGTGGATCCTCCGTCGCTGATAACTACCCATATTACAGAGATAATCAAAAATCATGCCGCGGAATTGCTTGGCCGCCAGGAAACCCAGTCGATAATCGACGGACTGAGGAAAGATTATCCTGCAGTTGTTGAAGAAGTTTTCATGGGACGGGACGGAAAAGGAATTACCCTGGGTAACGTACAGAAAGTGCTTCAGGGACTTTTGAAAGAGCAGGTTTCCATCCGGAACACGGTTCCAATTCTGGAATCCATTGCCGACTTCGCGCCTCTGACAAACGACACGCGTTTTCTCATAGAAAATGCCCGTCAGGCATTGTCGAGCCAGATTTGCCATCAATTCGCGGATGAAAACCGGGTACTTCACGTACTGACGCTGGAGCCTTCACTGGAAAAAAAGATAGCGGAAAGTAAGGTGCAGAACACTTCCGGAGATATTTTTTCCGCCCTTGAGCCGGCTCTGCATAACGCCTGGATTAAAGCTCTTGATAAATCCATAAGGGTGTTCAAAACTCAAGGTTATTATCCGGTGATTTTAAGTTCATACGCTGCCCGTTACCTGATCAGGACAGCTTTGGATAAGGAACTTCCGGAAGTCGCGGTTCTTTCGGTTGCCGAAATCTCCCAGGACTACAAGGTTGAATATGTTGGAGTTATCTCTCTTGATAAAGAACAAAAAGAATAACCAAAGAGGAAAAGATGCAGGCACCACAGTATTTTTTTGAAACAGCTTTAACGTATGAAGAAGCGGAACGGAAGGCACGGGAGAAATACGGAGAACGCCTGTCAATTCTTGGACAGGCAACCGTCAGAATCCCAAGAGGGCCTTTTAATCTTTTCTCATACGAAGGCGTGCAGATTACCGGAATAATCCCCAGAAACAAAGGTACGCAGTATCAGGGTGAGGCGATGTATCCGTCAAAGCTGCCTATGAGAGAACCGCCCGTTCTGAGAGAGCCGTTATCAACAAATAAACCACTGCCCCTGCGGGAGCCGGTGGATTTCAACACGGCAAAGGAAAAGGTTCTCGCGGAAGCGCACGCCGCTGCAATGAAAGACTCCGGCAAAGACAACGCCTTAAAGGAAGTTCTGGCGGTAGTCAGTACCATCAAGGAAAAACTCGAGAGTTCAGGCCTTGCCGCCTCAAAAGAGGAACATCCCACACTCAGCCGCCTTGATGACTTGCTCATCCTTAACGATTTTCCGGCTTCATACCGCAAAAATCTGCTGGAAAGGGTGCGGAAGGAATTTTCTCTCGACGGGATCAATAATTACGACAACGTGCAGGACAAAGCCCTTGAATGGATAGGGGAAAGCATCAAAATATACGACAACAATAAATTCCGCGTTCGCCCCCGCATCATGATCCTGGTCGGGCCTACGGGTATCGGAAAAACAACGACGGTCGCGAAACTCGCGGCAAACTTCGGCATTGACAGCAGCAAGCGGACTCAGAAACGCAGAGTTGTGCTCGTTACAATTGACGCCTACAGAATCGGAGCCAAAGAGCAGTTAGAAAAATACAGCGAGCTGATGCAATTCCCCTGTTTTTCGCCGGCGGATTATTATGAGTTAAAAAGTATCATCGCCGATAATTCGGAAGGAACGGATCTTCTGCTCATTGACACAATCGGAAAAAACCACAGGGACCTGGAAGAACTGGGGAAAATGAAAAACATCCTGGACGCTTGCGGAAGCGCGGCGGAAGTTCACCTGACGTTAGCCGCAACTACCAAGTCAAGTGATCTTAATGAAATCCTCAAGGCATTTGAACCGTTTAATTACCGGTCGGTGATCATCACAAAAATGGATGAAACCATACATCCCGGCAATGTTATCGGCGCTCTTGCTGAAAGATCAAAACCTGTCTCTTATGTTACCGACGGGCAAAAAGTACCCGAACATATACATACGGCGTCGGTAATCCAATTCCTGAAAAACCTTGAAGGCTTCCGGGTGAACCGTGTAAAACTGGAAGAGATGTTCCCGGAAAAAATTCAGGAACAGATGCAAAAATGGAGATAAAAATGGAAGACCAGGCAGAAAAACTAAGAGAAATAATGAAGCAAAGATCCGAGGAAAGCCAGAATTCGGATACATCCCAAAACCCGGAAACGGCGAAGGCCGTCAAGGAAAAAAAGGAGGATAACGGGAAACCTCCGCTCGGCGCCGATTTACCGGACAAGAAAGGAACCAAAACCCGTATCATCACTGTTACCAGCGGGAAGGGAGGAGTCGGGAAAACCAATTTTTCCGTTAACATGGCTTTGGCCTATGCCCGTTTGGGAAAAAGGGTCGTGGTGATGGACGCGGATCTGGGCCTGGCCAATGTAAACATTATGCTCAACATGGTTCCGAGGTTTAACCTGTACGACATGATCCGGAAAGGGAAAACCATGAAGGAAATCATGGTAGAAACCGATTACGGAATTTCAATTGTGGCAGGAGCGTTGGGCATTTCCCAAATCGCCAATTTGAGCGAAAAGGAAAGAAAGAAATTTATCGAAGAATTAAACACCCTTTCTTTCGCGGATATAGTCATAATAGATACCGCCGCGGGAGTTTCAAGCAACGTCCTGGATTTTATCGCGGCCGCCGATGACGCCGTTATCGTTACCACCCCGGAGCCTACAGCCATAACCGACGCATACGGGATTATCAAGATCATCGCGACCGAATACGATAACCTGGATATGAAACTAAAGCTGGTGGTTAACCGGGTAAAAAACGCCATAGAAGCGAAAAAAGTGGGAGACAAGATGACTCATATCGCCGGGCAATTCCTGAACCTCAAAGTTGACTACCTCGGTTTTATTTACGATGATCCCGTGGTTTCACAGGCAGTACTGCGCCAAAAGCCTTTTATGGTAATCGACCCCAGAAGCAAGGCAAGTATCTGCATTCAGCATATAGTCGGCAAGATGGAAAAAGGCGAACTTCAGGAAACAGGAGGATTCGGAAATATGTTCAAGCGGCTTTTTGGAAAGCCGCAGGGTTCGTAAGGAACTCTCCAAAACTCCAGGGAAAAGAAGGAAAAAAGCGTGATAAACATGAAAACCGGCGTGATTATTTCGGCTGCGGCATTTCTTCTCTCGTTTTTACTCGGCCTCCTGAACCACGCTGTTATACCCATGCTGATTATCCGCCCTATAGTTTTCGCAGTTGTTTTCTTTATTATTTATTCCGCCATTACTACTCTGGTGAGCCGGTTTCTGCCGGAACTCCTGGAAGGAACAGGGAAAAACGAACCGCTCAATTTTCCCGGTTCCCAAATTGACATAACCGTTGGCTCCGAGCAGGATTCTTCGCAGGAAACGAGTTCGGGCTTAAACCTGGGGGGTCTGGAAGGGGCTCCGTCTGTAGAAGGCGCCAAACCGGATGCCATTGAACCGGGAGATATTGAAGACATTTCCAATCTGATGACGGCAAAGTCCAGGCCGCAGCCTGCCGGAGGGAGTGTTCCGTCAGGTATGGATCATAACGAAGAATCAGGTTATAATACAGGCGGGGCTTCAGGCGAATCATTCAATGCGGGGTTCGGCAGTTTTTCCGACCCGACAGCCGGTTCGCCGTCAGGCTCGGCAGCCGGTTCAGCCAGGACTAATAATTCTGATGATGCACTGCCGGATCTGGATAGCATGGCGGGGGCATTTACCGCGACTTCTGCGGGTGAAGAAGCGGATGTTACCGATTATTCCACTCCGGCACCGGCAAGAAAATCTTCATCGAACAAAAAAGCCGAGGAATGGTCCGAGGACTTTAAACCCAAAGAAATCGCCATGGGCATACGAACAGTATTAGAAAAGGATAAAAAGGGGTAAGAGATGGGGAAAGTGCCCGGGAATAATTCAGAAGCTTATTCAATGGAACAGGAAAAAGAAGATAAACTCTGGATTCAATACCGGAAAAACCGGGATCCTAAAATCCGCGAAAACTTTATCAAGCAATACGCTCCCCTTGTGAAGTACGTAGCCGGCAAGGTTGCGGTTGGAATGCCGCATAACGTGGAATTTGACGATCTGGTACAATTCGGGGTTTTCGGGCTGCTTGACGCCATCGATAAATTCGATCCGGACAAAAACGTAAAATTCAAGACCTACGCGGTTACAAGAATCCGCGGCGCCATATTTGATGAACTGCGTTCAATCGACTGGGTTCCGCGGTCCGTGCGTCAAAAGACCAGAGAGGTTGAGGACGCAATAGGTTCCCTTGAGGCAAGGCTTGGAAGAACAGCGACTGATCATGAAGTAGCCAATGCCCTGGGCTTAAGCGAAGAAGAATACCTCAAAACATTGCAGAAAATTTCCGGCACTTCCATGCTTTCCATTAACGAGGTCTGGTATTCTGGAGACGACAACGACAAGGTTTCCATCGGAGACAGTATTGAGTCCCCGGCAAGCCTGAACCCGGAAATCATAGCCGAAAGGGATGAAATACGCCGGGTTATAGTAGAGGCCATCAGCGAACTGCCGGAGAAAGAGAAAAAAATACTTGTTCTTTATTATTTCGAGGATCTCACACTCAAGGAAATAGGTCAGGTTCTTGAGGTAACCGAATCCAGGGTTTCCCAGCTTCATACCAAAGCCATTATGCGGCTAAGATTTAAACTGCGGAACGGCCCCAGAGGGATAATATAAATATGGTCGATTTTGTCCAGCTTCAGGAAATAATCAAAAGCAGGTTGGAGCAGGACAGAAATATTCAGATCGTTACAGCTTCCGGGACAACCCTGGAAGACGCTGTTGCCCAGGCCTCAATACTCCTTAATATTCCGGTACGCAGACTCGAATACGAAATTATCGAAAAGGGAAGTCAGGGTTTCTTTAAACAGGGAAAAAAAGACTGGAGTATAAAGGCATACGAACAGATCGCCGTCAATAAGGAAGAATATGGCGACATCGGAGACAGCGAAGACGAAACCACTGAAGAGAAAATCATCATAAACGCGGACGGCGATGTCTTTGTACATCTCAGTCCCGACGGTGCCTACATGAAAGTCATTCCCCCAAAAGGGAACGGCCGGGAAGCATCGGAATCCGAAGCTTTTAAACTTCTCCAGATGCGCAACATAGCTGATTATAACCCCGATCAGGTTACTAAAGTTGTAAAACAGGCGGCGGCGGAGTATATCCGGGTTGGCAGCTTTGAGCACAAACCATCCAACGACAGCATGGTTTCGGTGGATATCACCGACGCGGAAATGAAAGCGTATATTACCGTTACGCCGCCCGGTTTCGGCGGCTGCGATATTTCGGTTGAAACATATTTGAGCTTTCTGCGGAATAACAGGGTTGTATTCGGGATAAACGAGGAATTCCTGAAGGAATTTGCCGACAGGCCTGTGTACAAGGAAAAGATTGCTGTCGCGGAAGGGCTAAAGCCCGAAAACGGCCGCAACGCCTATATTCAATACAATTTTGAAACCGATCAAAACAAGATCAAGCTGCGCGAGGGAAGCAACGGAAGGATCGATTTTAAAGACATTAACATCATTAAAAACGTGGTAGAAAACCAGCCTCTTGCAAGAAAGATGCCTCAGGAGCAGGGAACTCAAGGCAGAACCGTAACCAGCAAGTTTATCTCCGCAAAAGGCGGCAAAGATATTCCGATCCCTCTTGGAAAAAACGTTCATCTGGGAGACGACGGAGTTACCGTATTCGCCGACATTAACGGGCAGGTAGTTCTCGCGGGCGGAAAGATAAACGTTGAACCTATTTATACCGTCAAAGGAGATGTGGATCTCAAGACAGGCAATATAATATTTCTGGGTACGGTTATCATCAACGGGAACGTGCAAGACGGGTTCTCGGTAAAGGCCGCGGGTAATATTCAAGTGAACGGTACCGTGGCGAAAGCGGAACTGGACGCAGAAGGTGACATTATAGTACACCAGGGCATCACCGGAAATAATTCCGGCAAAGTCAGGGCCGGAAGATCTATCTGGGCGAGATTTATTGAGAATACCACTGTGGAAGCAGGAAACATGGTCGTAGTCTCCGACGGAATTATCAATTCCCAGGTTGATTCCCTGAAGCGGATAATCTGCCAGGGAAAGCGCGCTCATATTGTAGGCGGAAGGCTGCGGGCTTCGGAAGAGATCAATGCCAAGATACTGGGAAACCCCACAAGCGGCACAGAAACAATCTGCGAAGTCGGAGTCGACCCAAAAAGCAAAATACAGGTTGAGCTGCTGCAAAGCAAAAAGACGGATATGGAAAAACAGCTTGAGGAAGTCCAGCTCAATCTGCAAACGCTCATCAATATAAAGAAACAGCGAAAATCCCTGCCCGAAGAAAAAGAAGCCTACCTGGGAGAGCTGATGGACAAGCGCCAGCTTCTTATAGCCGATATAGCCGAAAATAACGAGGAACTCGAAAAGGTCCAGGAATACATTAACAACCTCAAAACCAAAGGCAGAGTTTCGGCTTCGTCAAAGGTTTACCCGGGTGTGAAGATCATTATCAGGGACGCGGTAAACGAGATCCGCACCGAATACAAGGCAGTAACATTTATACTCGAAAACAATCTCATACGGGTAACAAAGTACGAAGAGCCCGATGATGATGTAAAGAAA
>Ga0209755_10003238_pt1 | contig 20675 bp, 7 predicted proteins | sample TergutCo191P1_FD_187301 | JGI IMG/M metagenome (GOLD analysis project Ga0209755, IMG submission 187301) | Cornitermes sp. P1 segment gut microbial communities from Petit-Saut dam, French Guiana - Co191P1 (SPAdes) (version 2) | ecosystem: Host-associated > Arthropoda: Insects > Digestive system >...
CTAATCGAAGAATTCGGGTTCATGAATTTTGAAGAATTGAACCAAATCATGCCAAAACTAACAGAAGAATTTTTCAACGCCTTCAATGGGCAGTATCTTCTCATTTCAATGGGCAAAGGCATGGTGACATGGTGCGACATCGAATATCTTGTTGGGAGATTTTTATAAAAGAGGAGTAAAAAAATTTAAAAATAGTATTTTTTGCATTTTGCATTCTTAATTTTTTATTATGAGTATTTTAATAAACAAAAAATCAAAAGTATTGATTCAAGGAATCACGGGTTCGCACGGCAAATTTCATGCGGCTCAAATGATTGATTATGGCACAAATGTTGTTGGCGGTGTGACCCCGGGAAAAGGTGGTCAAACTGTTCTTGATGTTCCAGTTTTTGACACGGTTCTTGATGCGGTTAAAAAAACGAAAGCGAATGTTTCTTGCATTTTTGTTCCAGCATCAGTCGCAGCTAATTCAATTATTGAAGCAGCGGAAGCGGGAATTCCTCTTGTTGTTTGCATAACCGAGGGCATACCCATCCAAGACATGATGAGGGTTAAGCTATTCCTTGAAACAACAAAAACGAAACTGATTGGACCAAATTGCCCGGGCTTGATTTCGCCAGACGAAGCGAAAGTCGGAATTATGCCAGATTCTATTCACATGAAGGGCAGAGTTGGCGTTGTTTCTCGTTCTGGGACATTGACCTATGAAGCGGTCAATCAATTGACTCTCGCTGGAATTGGACAATCAACTGCAATTGGGATTGGCGGAGACACTATTAAAGGTCTTGGCTTTGTCGAAATATTAAAGCTTTTTGAAAAAGACTCTGAGACTCTTGCTGTTGTCATGATTGGAGAAATCGGCGGAAGCGGGGAAGAGGAAGCAGCGGAGTATATTAAAAATAAAATGACAAAACCAGTCGCTGGTTTTATTGGCGGTTCAACTGCTCCAGAGGGGAAAAGAATGGGGCATGCTGGTGCAATTATAATGGGCGGAAAAGGCACAGCCGAGGGCAAGAAAAAAGCTCTCAAGGAAGCAGGTGTAATGCTAGCCGAAACTCCAGACTTGATTGGGGAAGCTCTTGTCCAAGCCGTTAAAAAAGCAGGAATTTATAATAAAGTGAAAACTTAAGGGTCTTTGCCTTTTTTTGGTAGTGCTTGATTGTTTGCGCTTTTGTGTCCAACAGTTTCCATGTCAAATTGGAATCTTTGATCCTTTCAATTGAGAATAAGAACATTATTTTTCACTTTTCAACTAAAAAACATGTCTCTAATTTCAAACGCAACATTTGATTCATCATTCACAGAAACATTTGTTTTTAGGCTCTTAACCACGGGCGTAGGAATGGTTTTTGTCGTGTTTGCGATTATTTTGGTTGGATATTTGATTGGAAAAATCAATATTAAAGGCGTTGCTCTCGGCAGTGCTGGAGTCTTTGTTTCGGCTCTTGCGTTCGGCATTTTGTTTGGTTTTATTCATGATAGAGTTGTTTTCACAATAGCTATTGACTATGCCCCGTATTTTCGTGAAGTTGACCTTCTTTCATGGGTTTCTGTCAATGAAAGAACAGGAATGATTGAAGCAAATCCACTCAGAACATTTCGAACTTTCGGTCTTGCGATGTTCATTGGTGGAATTGGTCTAATCGCGGGGCCAACATTTTTTAGAAATTTTAAAAAGAAATTCGGATCCTATGTTGCGATGGGACTGACAACAACAGCGGTCGGTGCAATCATCGCAATTGTTCTCATTGCATCAAATGCAATCGATAGCCCAGCTCTTGCAACGGGACTTTTGATGGGAGCGCTCTCAACAACTCCGGGACTCTCCGCAGCTCAAGATGTTTTTTCAAACTACGAAGCGTTGGTTGCAGCCGCAAACGGGGTTGCATACCCGTTTGGCGTTTTGGGAGTTGTTCTTTTTGTTCAACTTGTTCCGAAGTTGCTCCGAAAAAACATGGATGTTGAAAGAAAGAAGTTGACCGATTCGCTTGCTAATTCATCAGACGCTAAAGAGGAAGTGGAAGCTCAGAATTCTGAGGAAACGACAGAAGTGCAAATTCCCGAAAACGTGAAAATGCTTGATCCAAAACAGAAGAAGAAGCTAATAACAATCGACAAATTGGGACTCTTTGTTGTTGCTTCAGTCATCATTGTTGGAATGCTTTTTGGCTCTCTTTCTTTTCAAGCAGGGGCAACGGTTATTGCTCTTGGAACAACTGGAGGAGTTCTTTTGACGGGGCTAATAGTGGGTCACTTTGGAAAAATTGGAAGAGTATCACTAAAAGTTCCAGAAAAAACTTCATTTGTTATTCGTGAACTCGGACTGATTATTTTCCTTGCAACAGTTGGATTTGATGGTGGGTTGAATTTTATTTCGGTCGTTGCGGACTATCCGTTGTTGTTCCTTTATGGTGCGATAATGACGATTGCTCCAATGGTAGTTGCATTTGTTGTTGGAAGATTTATTTTCAAACTTGATGTCCTTAATAACCTCGGTTCAGTTACAGGTGGTATGACATCGACTCCAGCACTAGGAGCATTAATCTACACCGCTAAAACAGAAGATGTCGGTCATGCTTATGCCGCTACATATCCAATAGCATTATTCAGCCTCATATTCATTCCTCAAATAATCACTTTGATATTTTGACAATCTTTAAATATTTTAATATAGAGAGGGAAGGATGAAAGAGTTTGTTTTTTTCAAAATAAAAATAGCAATTGAGCTTGGGGACGGTGTGTGATTTGCAAAATAAAATATTTCACCAATCACACACCGTCCCCCATGAGAAATTGCGGGTCAAGTGAAATAAAAGTTAATATTATTGTAAAAAATAATCGAAAAAACTTTCAAAAAGTGCCGTTAAAACAGTTGACGACACTTTTTTTCTGTGTTATTATTAATGGAGCGTATTGCTCCAAAAAGAAAAAATCACACGAAAGGGATATTTTTTATAAAAAAATGCGAACAAGAGACACAGAAAAATATAATGAAATAATTGAAACAATTAATGACTTGTTTTTTGAAAATGGTCAAGTTCCTTCTACTCGTGAAATTGGGGAAGCGATTGGAATGCCAAATGGAACGCTCATGAGATATTTGAATTGGATGAGGGAAGAGGGAATGATTGATTTTGACGATGGAAAAGCAAGAAGCATAATGACCGATGTGATTCGAAAGTCAAAAGTAAAAAGCAAGCCCATTCCAATTGTCGGGTCAATTGCTTGTGGAACGCCGGCACTTGCGGAAGAAAATATCGACAGCTATATTTCGCTTTCAACCGAGTTTCTTGGTCGCGGTCAATGTTTTTTTTTAAGAGCCAGTGGAGAGAGCATGATTAATGCAGGGATAGATGATGGTGATCTTGTTCTCATCAAACAGCAACAAAGCGCATGGGATGGTCAAATTGTTGTGGCATTAACAGAAGATGGAGAAACAACTCTCAAGCGCTTCTATCGCGATGATAAATTGAAAAAAATAAGACTTCGTCCAGAAAACGACTCAATGGAAGATATCTTGGTTGAAAGTTGTCAAATTCAAGGAGTTGCAATAAAGGTCATTAAAGATTTGTAGAAAAAACAAAGCATCAAAGATGCAAAAGGAGAATAAAAAAATGAGACAATTCAAAGTGAGATACAAAACAAGGGTTCTACGCATTTGGAAAACCAAGCAATTTGAAACATATCAAGAAGCAATAGCTTTTCACAACCGTAAGCGTGGCTTCATCGTTGCATAACAAATAGTTGCATAGTAATAATGGGTGAGGATGAGGGAAAAGTTGCAAAAAGTAGGAATGGGGGTTAGAATAGTTTCATTTTTGAAAATAAAACTATTCCTGTGATTGGTTGCAGTTCTCTGTGTGAAATCTTCTTAATTTCAAAATCAAAACATGGATATTTTTGAAAAACTAAAAATTTTGACGGATTCGGCAAAGTATGATGTTGCTTGCACCTCAAGTGGAGTTGAAAGAAGCGCCCCAGTCGGTGATGGAATTGGGGTGGCGCGCTCACATGGGATTTGTCATAGTTTTTCAGCGGATGGAAGATGCATATCTCTTTTGAAAGTTTTGATGAGCAACTCGTGTGTTTTTGATTGTGTTTATTGCAAAAATCGTTCCTCAAATGATATTCCAAGAGCAACATTTACTCCAAAAGAATTGGCTGACTTGACAATTAATTTCTATAAAAGGAATTATATTGAGGGACTTTTTTTATCAAGCGGAGTAGTTGGAAGCCCAAATAACACGACAGAATTAATGATTGCAACAATAAGAATTTTGAGAGAAGAACATCGGTTTTATGGCTATATTCATGCAAAAGCAATTCCGGGAACAGACAATGAGCTTGTCAATGAACTAGGACTTCTTGTTGATAGGATGAGTGTTAATATTGAGTTGCCATCTTCAAGTAGTTTAATATCTCTTGCTCCCGACAAGTCAAAAGAATCAATCTTAAAACCAATGGGGTTTATCAAAGACAAACTTCATGAAACAAAAGGTTTGACAGTCTATAACAGAGGAGTGTCTTTTAACAAAGGAATGTCAAAATTTGTTCCAGCTGGACAAAGTACTCAAATGATGATTGGAGCATCGCCAGAAACAGATTTTTCAATCATTAAATTGTCAGAGGGTCTTTATGACAAGTTCAAATTGAAAAGGGTGTTTTATTCAGCCTACACCCCCATTGTTGAAAACTCACTTTTGCCGTCATTGGAAACAAAGCCACCGCTTCTTCGTGAAAACAGACTCTACCAAGCAGATTGGCTAATGAGGGTCTATGGTTTTAAAGCCGTGGAACTACTCGATGAAAAAAATCCAATGCTCAATCCATATGTTGACCCAAAATGCAACTGGGCAGTCAATAATCCGGGATATTTCCCGATTGATGTTAACAGGGCGACCTATGAAATGCTTTTAAAAGTTCCGGGGGTTGGACTAACATCGGCGAGAAAAATAATTTCAGCAAGACGATTCTCAAGGTTAAATTTTGAGGATTTGAAAAAGCTTGGAGTCGTTTTGAAAAGAGCGCAATACTTTTTGTTGTGCAGTGGAAAAACTCATGAGGGAATAAGAATAAATCAAAGCAGAATTATCAATTCGCTCTTATCTCGTTCTGCACTGGAGAGATTCTTAGGATTTCAAAGTGGTGTTCAAGCATCAATGTTTGACAATTTTGATGAAATAAATGTCAAAGAGACAAAACTTATGAGTTTGACTGGACAATTATAATGATGGAAAAAAATGAATTTAGAAACATTGACATTTGTTATAGATATGATGGAAGTTTCTATGGACTGCTGTCATGTGTTTTTGAAAGTTTTGAAAAAAAAGAAATGCCACTCCAAATAAAATCGGACGATATAACGATGTTTCAATTGAAAAACATTGAAACTGACGAGAAAAAAGCAGAGAGAATTATCTCTGCAATTCCAAAAAAAATTGACTATGAAGCACTGAAATATCTTAGACTTGCGTATTTAGCAAATATTGAAGAAAAAGAAATATCAATAATTCACTTTTTAAAAGAGGGTTTTAAATGTGGCAAAAATTTTATTCAATTAATAGAAACTGGCTGGTGTCCAGTCAAAAAGGTTGTTACTGGGTCGACAAGAAACAAGCATCTTGAAAGAGTTCAAAAGGGAGTTAATCTCTTAACACTCGAAGCACAAAGATTTATTCAATTCGTGAGATTTTCCATAGTCGATGATGCACTTATTAGTGTCATTGAACCTAAAGCCTATGTTCTTCCGCTGATTGCAAATCATTTTGTTGAAAGATATCCTAATGAGAAATTTTTAATCTATGACAAAACTCATCAAATGGGATTGATGTATTTCAACAATGAAATTAGTATTGAGTATATTGAAAATTATCAAATACCAACTCTTAGCGAAGAAGAAAAAGATTATCAGAAGCTTTGGAAATTGTTCTATGACACTGTTGCAATAGAAGAGCGTCGCAACGAAAGATGTCGGATGAATTTCATGCCAAAAAAATATTGGAAAAACATTACTGAAATGAATTGATAAAAATTTTTTTTACAGAAATTATTGTGATGAAAAACTAATGAATCCTCTCCTCAAATCAAGACTGCGAGGTGTCGGGCTTAACGGAAACGTGGCGAGACCGCGAGTAGTTAACCAAAAAAGATTAAAAATTTAAAAAGTATTTACTAAATTAGTAAATACTTTTTTTTTGTGTTAAATTTTGAAAAGCATATAAATTTGGATTAGAGAGCAAACTATAAAAGTCTATATTATAGTCAATCAGTTTTTCAAAAGGAATATCTCTAAGACACCTTTTTGCGTCAAACACTCAAAACTAATGATATTTCGTTTATATAACAGGAAAAGACTTTGTCGTAAAAAATTATTCTAGTTATGTTTCTTGATTTAAAACTACATGATTATATCAAAACTCATAAAAATCTATGAGTGTTATAGGGAGATTTTTAGGATGAGAAAATTTAGTTCAATTTTTAAGTCACAAAAAACAATGATTCTCATTGTTCTTTTTGTTATATCGTTTGCGATGTTGTCGGGTGGATTTTTGTTTGCGGAAAAGAAAAATGTAAATGCGGAAGAGGCGAATTCAATTGCTCCTCTTAATGGGCTAATTGAGATTATCAACAACGAGAGTGAGTTGATTTCTTTTGCTGCATCCGTTGGTGCGGGCGCTCACAGAGAGGGTGTGACCGTTCGATTGGCACGTGATATGAATATGTATGGCTTGAGTTGGACCCCGATTGGTCGGCCATCATCGCCTTTTAGGGGGACATTTGATGCTGCGCCTTATGCTGTTCGAAATCTTCACATTGGAAGAGAGCAACAAGTGACAACAAATGAAAACAATTTTATTGGTTTTTTTGGTGGAACGGATGGTGCGACGATTCGTAATATTATCCTTGAAAATATTAGTTATAACATAACTGGAGCGCAAGGTGCAGTGGGCGCAGCTGGTGCAAACGCGGGTGCGGGCGCTCCAATCATCGTTGGAGGACTAATTGCACAAGCAAGAAATACTACTGTTGAGAATGTTGTCATCAGTGGTGGTATTATGGCGTTTGGTGGGCAAGGTGGACTTAATCATGTCACGAGCAGTGGGACTGGAAGAACTGGTGGAGCAGGTGGAATGGCAACAGTTGGAGGGATTGTTGCTGTTCAGTCCGGTGGTGTTATTAGACGTTCGACAATGTTTGGTGAAATCTATGGTCATGGTGGACATGGCGGAGGCGGAGGCGGAGGAGCATCATCATCAGCAGGCGGGCTTGGTGGAAATGGCGGAGCAGTCGTTTTTGGAGGAATCACGGGAACTCTCGGTGGCGATGGCATAATTGAAGAGTCTTATATTAATGCTCACATCACGGCAGGTAATGGACGAGGAGGAAATGGTGGAAATGCTGGCACATCAAGCGGAACAGCAGGTGGACCGGGGACAGCAGGAAACATAGTTGCGGGGGGGCTTGTTGGACAAGTTGGTCCTAATGCAACGGACAACGCAACAATTCGTCACAGTTTCTTTGCTGGACACCTTGAAATATTGACTCATGCCAATGGACTTAGGCATCCGGGTCGTGTCAGAGGAAGTGGAACGAGTCAATCAATTGGTGCGATGAATGCGTCTGAAGGTGGTCGTTCGGTCATTACGGGAGGTGGGATTGTTGGACTCATTTTGGGAAATGGAGCAACTGTCACAAATTCCTACACCGCTGGAAGAATCAGCACTCAACATGAATATTTCACAGTTGGAACATCTCCAAATGTTCGACTTGCGGGTGTTGCTGGATTTGTTCAAGGCAATGATTTTGCAATTCAAAACACGGTTTCATTGACAGAGTTCGACGCACAAATTCATTTGCCGTCTCCGATGACACCAATGCCAAATCCACCCGTTATTGTTCACACACTGACAACAAATCCGTTCGCAATCTATCAAGATGCGACAATATTAAATTCAAGCGCGTTTGTTTCAAATGGCAATCAGTTTTTTGTTCTTCAAGGAAACACTGCAGAAGGGCAATCGTCTAGATTCCCATCAGTTGAGCCAACAGTTTTTGTTTTTAACCTCAACCAACCGCTTTTGGCGCAGTTTGTGTCTGGGCCATTCCCAGCAATTAATTGGGCACAAATGACAGGAATTGCTGGTATGACATATTGGCTGACTGGGCCAAGTGTTCCACTAGGGCAAAATCAATGGACGTCACCTGAGGGAATCACTGTCACTCATTTGCCAGTTCTGGCAAGGCGTGCTTGGGGAGGTTTGAGATATGATCTTGAAATAAACATTAATAATCTTGCGGACTTAATCAACTTTAGGAATCAAGTTAATGGTGGTCGTTCATTTCTTGGCTACACAATTTACCTTAATTCAGACATAAACGTTGGAACTGTGACGACATGGATTCCAATTGGAAACAATATCGCTCGTCCATTCAGAGGGGTTTTTGATGGGCAAGGAAATGTCATTAGAAATCTTAGGATGCCCGCTGGAACATCAAGTGTCAATGCTGGTTTCTTTGGCGTGACATTTGGTGCAACTATTAAGAACTTGAAACTTGAAGATCCATCAATGAATGTCACGGCTTCAATGAATGTGACAACCCCAATACTTGGAGTCAACACTCCGTCAACTGGAGGGATTGTCGGTCTTTCAATTGGAAGGTTGCGCATTGACAACAGCCATGTGTATGCAACACCAACATTTTTAGGGGAAACTTTTCAAATTCTTAGTAATTTGACTGGAACAACAACAGGAACTTTGCCACTTTCGACAACAAGAGTGGGGGGATTGGTCGGTTCATGCTTTGGTTTTAACAATGTTATCACTCGCTCTTCAAACAATGTTCCGGTTCATGGTTCAAGCATACGTCGTGGATTTGGTGGACAAGTCGGAGGGCTTGTTGGTATTGCATATAGAATAGTCCTTGAAGAAAACATGTCGCTAGGGCTTGTTCAATCGACTCACACAGCTCAGACTCCAAATGATTGGGCGCGAGGCGGTGGGACAGCAGTTGGCGGAATAGTTGGAAATATTCAAAGTTTTTCAATCATTAGAAACAATTCTTCAGCAAGCACTGTTCGTGGAATGAACACTCTCGGTGGTGTTGTTGGATTCATGGAAGGGTGGTCTCGACACAGCATAATTGAGAGAAACCTGTTCACGGGAATTGTTGCTTCAACGATGACAACATCAACAGCGAACACAACAGAAACGCTATTCATGGGTGGAATAGTTGGTTCTTTTGCAACATTTAACACAACAATTCGTTATAACATTATGGCTGGTTCATCTATCACTCAAACAGGTTCAATGGGTGGGAGTGGAACAGCAACAATTCGTGTTATTGGTCAAATTTCAACTATTCATCCGAATGCAAGAAGAATACTCCCAGCACCATCAACCGCAACATGGCAGTCGACTGTTAACACGGCAGTTAACCTTGTTAATCGCGATGCAAATATTCAAGCATCAAACAACAATGCATGGGGAATTCCAAACGGTCAACTTAGAGACTTTGGTGAGGGAGTCGGGATTGATTCAACCCGTCCGCTTGTCAGCGAGGGAATTTTCCCCGGGATTTATTCAGCAGTTTCTCTAGGGGCAACTGGTGTCAATTGGGACACTCAAAACACTTGGTTTTTGGAAGAAGGGAATGCTCCAATACTTCGACATTTTCTTGATATTGGCATTCCTCTTGGTCAAGCGGGCTCAGCCCTCGCTCCAGTCATAATATCAAATTTTGGGGATTTGACAACTCTTAGAAACAGGGTTAACTCTGGAACTACTTTTGCAAACATTCATTTTAGAATGTCGAATCATATTGATTTGGGTGGGCTGAACTGGATTCCGATTGGGATTGCAGGTTCAAGTTTTAATGGTATTTTTGATGGTGCTGGTTTTGAAATACGTGGACTTTATAATTCTGGAATTGGGACTGGAAATTATCGTGGATTATTTGGAAGAACAATCGGCGCGACAATTCAAAATCTCAACATAGCTTCACCAAACATCTCACCTCGTGCTGGATTAAATGTTGGAGCGCTAATTGGTCATGGACAAACAACAATAGTTGATGGCGTTCATGTTCATGGTGGGCAAGTTGCAGCACTTATGGGGGCTGTTAACACGGCTAATCATGTTGGTGGACTTGTTGGTAATTTGGGGAACGGAAGTGTCATCAGAAATTCTTCGACAAGAGGAACAATTGTTCGAGGTGAAACTCATGTTGGTGGACTTGTTGGACTTTCCGCTGGAACTGTTGCTAACACTGGAATAACGCTTCAAAACAACTTCACAACTGGACATGTGACTGGAGTTAATGCAGTCGGTGGAATCGTTGGAACTTCGAGAGGGACAAGGCTTGTCTCGTCATATTCAACTGGTGCAATAAGTTCAACTGGCGGAGTTGTTGGTGGGATAATTGGTCAAGCCGACACTCAACCAACAAGAGTGGAAGATGTTCTTTCGGTGGGGAATATCACCGCTTTTGCAAACATTAACGCGGTCGCAACTAGTCCAATAGCGGGTGGAATCATCGGCCGTGTTGCAATAAATGCGACAACAGTTGTTAATGCCATTGCGACTGGAAATATTTTCGCTCAAAATATTAACACAGCGGCGAATGCGAATAGTGCGGTTGGTGGAATTGTTGCAAGAGTTGATATTGGTTCAGCAGCTTCAACTGTCAGAATCGATAATTCAGTTGTTCTTTCAAGACATATTTTCGGCTATTCAACAACGCCAGCAACGCGTATTTCATCAATATTTGGAAATTCTGACACAAACAATGGAAGACCGTGGGGTGATGGAAATAGAATAAGAGCGGGAATTGAATTGTCACCATCTGGAAGAGCAATGGCAGACAATCTTAACTATGTTTCAAACTTCGATATGACAACAGTTGCTCATTATGCTGGTGCTGGTTTTGGAATTGGAACACCTGCTGCGATTGGAACAACATGGGTTTTAGATGCGAACGCAAACAGAGGGGTTCCATACATTCGAACATTACCTCTTCCAACTTTTAGTTATGGAGATATTTCAAACCCTCATTTGATTTCTCACGTTGATGACCTTAGGGATTTGGCAAATAAAGTAAACAGCGGAGAAACAAGATTTTTGGGACAACATATTCATTTGACAAAAGATTTAGAAGTTGGAGAGTGGGCGAGTCCGATTGGAACAGCGCTTGCAACCAGTTTTGGAGGAACTTTTAATGGGCAAGGCAATACTCTTCATGGACTCTCAACACCATTCAATCGTCAAAATGGAACATATGGACTATTTGGCTATGTTGCTGGTGGAACTATTGAAAACTTGATATTAACTGGTGTTAATATTCACATCACGGGACTTGCTGCGACCGCAAACAATGTTGGCGCATTGATTGGTCATGCAGATGGTGGAGTGAAAATCAGTAATGTCGCTGTGATGGATTCACTTCAAGTTCGAAGTGGAGGAACTGGGGCAATCACGGGAGCTCAAAATGTTGGTGGGCTTGTTGGACTAATAACTTCTCGCAATAATTTTGTCGACAGATCTTTTTCAACTGTCAATGTTAATGGAGGGAACAATGTTGGCGGACTTGTTGGAAACATTGCGGGAACATTGGTGACACGCTCATATTCAAGTGGAAATATTGGGGCTCACTCAAATGTTGCAACTGGCTCAGCTGGTGGACTTGTTGGTTTGATGGAAGGCTTTGCAAGCACTATTGAAAACTGTTTTTCGACTTCAAATGTGACGAATGTGAGAAATGCCAACAATGCATTCGCATTTGCTGGCGGACTGGTTGGCGATGCAACGATTGTAAACTCGGTCATAAGAAACTCATATGCAAGCGGAAATATTACGGCAACGACTATGGGAACTGGAACACTAGCATCACTTCATGGCTCTTATTCTGGAGGGCTTGTCGGGCGATTCAATGCGGGAGTGGGTGGATTGATTGAAAACAGCGCAACATTTAATCAACTTCTCTCATCAAACACAAGGAATGCAGGAAACACGGCAGATGTCAACATTGTGAGATTGCATTCTCCAATAGCGGGAACGACTGCGGCGACAACCGCGCGTTCAGCTGTTCAAAATTCAAGGTTCTATGATGCGCAGAGACCACCAAACAACGCAACAGGAAATGCAGTTTCTCTGACAGCGAATGCAACCTCATTCGCTGTTGAAGACAGAGCGGATTTTTTTCCAGAAAATTTTCTTAATTCACTCTATAGTGAAGACCTCAATTTTTCCAACATCATATGGGGAATAAGGCGTTCTCAAAACAACGGCTCACCATATTTGAGGGGTCTTTTCATTGATATTTCTCCCCTAACAAGACTAATAAACAACACAATCAGCATCTGGCATATTAGAGAAAATTGGACAGCAGAAACCTATGAAACCTTGACAGATGCGCTTAGAGATGCCATAGCAGTTCAAAATAACCCATCAAGAACTCTTGATGATATTGACGAGGTGTATTTTGCAATACTTGAAGCAATTGAGGGATTAAGGGGCGACAAATCGGATCTTGGCGACGTTATTATGTTTGTTCGTGAATTTTATTTTGATTGGGCAAAATCGTTTTTAGCGTCAAACAACATGTCAAATGAAAGTCAAGAGGTTGAATTCCTCTTGAATAACTTGTTCTTAAACTGGGGAAATGTCAGTGTTGCATATAGCCTTGCAAACAGCATAAATGACAACAATTCAAATCGCTACACTCAAGTTCAAATCAATAACGCTCATGCTGCATTATTCGGTGCGATATCTCCTTCAAACTTGATTATTAACCGTGCAGAACTCATTTCTCTCATCACGCTAGCAGAAGCGAGCTATGGAGAGGAGTTTAGTCAAGCAACGATTGACTTGCTTGAAACTGCGTTGATTCGAGCGCGTGTCGCAATGACAAAAAATGAAATTGTGGTGACGGGAGCATCTCACCCAGTTTCAGCTGGACGCGAAGTGCTTCAATCGACAATTCAACTAAGAAATGCAATCAACGCTCTTGAATTTGATTTTGTTTTGAGTGGTTTTGAAACGTTAATTGGCATTGCAAAAGATATTTCAGCAATTAGAGAGGTGAATCCAAACAGATTTGGTTTTCCTACTGGAACGACAGCCGGTGCTTTGATGTTTGACACTTCAGCGTTTTTGGTGAACAATGTCCTTCCTTTAGCGCTTGAATTTAAAGGTGAGCATGAAGATGAAATTCAAGGTTCTCCAGTTTCAGCAGTCATATTAAAGCGTGCTTTAATGGGAGAACTCATGACTGCAATTCAAGCAGTGCAGTTCAACATGACGGAATTAAATGACCTAGTTGTTCTTTTGAGTGTTCAACGCATTGCCCACACTCCGTTTCAAATAGCTTTAACAGAAGGTTTCAACATGCTCTCGCAAAACTTTCTAGTGAATGCAGATGGGCGAATTCAAGACGCTATAAACGCAACTAATTCAATGAGCGTTAATCAATTCAACACGAGATATGAAACTGCAAAGTCAACTATTGTTGAGCAGCTTTTTAATTATCTTGTTGCACTTCGATCAGAATCAATCAATGAAGTTGAAGCCTATCCAGAGATGTATCCACCAGCGCCACTTCCGGGACACCCAGACTACTTTTTCAATCTTAGGGCGGGAATTATGAATGCGAATAGAGTTGTTGCAGAGAATTCAAGGAATGCAGAAGAACTCTTGAATGCTGTTAACTGGCTTCGTCACAATAAGTTCAGTCTAAGCACTTTTAGACAACTTCTTTCTCAAGCACGCTTTTTAATCAATGAAGATTATTTCGGCGGAGCATACTTTGCTGTTGGTTTTGGTGAATTGATTGCCGCTGAAGCTTTGGCGACAACCCGCTATAACGCGTTCACTTCACCGAGTGCAACTTTCACTCCTCAACAAGTCCGAGATGCAATCGAAGATATTCGAGAAGCTCTTGATGGACTTGTGATCAATATTGCACGTTTCCATGGAGCAGATGGCTATTTCTTGAGAGCGCAAGTCTATGCAACACCATTCGGTGGGTTCACAGTGACAACTCAAATTGCGATGTTTAACTTCCTTGTCAATTCAACAAATCTTGGACTTGCGAATGCAAACCAAGCTCATTTTAATCAGTTTGCTCCTAGCACAGGTTCTAACGAAGCTATTGAGGAACAAAACAGACTAAGACGAATGAATTATCGTGATGCATTCATTTCTCAAATCCAAGCATTCAGAATTGCATTTGAATCAAGAATTTACCAACGCGATAATTTAGCCGATGCAATTAACAAGGTCGAAGAACACATGTCGTTTAGAAACTCGAATCAGCCTTTCAGAATGGGGCAGTCGCCGTTTATCCTTGATAATGGGTCTTGGTATGATGAAGAGGGAAACAAAGTGAGTTCGGATGGCATACTCATCAATGAAGATAACACTGTCAAAGAATTTTTAACCTACACCACTGCAAGTTGGAATGCACTCCGAAATGGAATTAATGCAGCAAGAGTGGTCTATTTTGACATTCGAGCAACTCGTGCTGAGATTGATAATGCGGCAACTCAACTAATAAGTGTTTTAAACTCTCTCATAACCGACACAACAAGAGTGGAGGAATTGCTTGATGTTGCAGAAGAGATTTTGTTAAGTCCAGACTTGTTTGTTCTTTCAACGATTGAAGAACTTCGTGAAGTTGCTTATGATATTAATTATCAACTAGGCAACGCGAGAACCTTTGAGCTTTGGCAATATGATTTTGTGAGATTGCAAAAAGCAATTGACAATGTTCAAATTAATGTTTCAGCACTTGAAGCATTGATTGATGAAGCATATGCACTTTTTCCATATTCCTATAGATTCACTCCTCTTAGTTTCAGTGCTTTTTCGTCAATGTTCACTCATGTTTCAACTGTGTTCAATGATATTGTTGATGCTTCAACGGGATTTGACACGGCAACTGTTACGAGTCTTTTCAACATGCTTTCATCTTCAATGAATGCGCTTCGTGCCGATGTTAGTATTCTTGTCGCGCGTTATGAATTCGCTCGTTCGCTTTCACAAATTTTTATGTCCATGCCTAGTGCGACTGCTTTAAACGACGTTTTGACATATGCTGGCCAAGTCATAATAAATCCTAATGTCAGTTTTAACGATGTAATTGAAGCATTAAACAAAATAAATGAAGCGCTTGAAAATATTGAGGTCAATCGCAATCAACTAAGACTCACAATGGAAAACGCTGAAGTCTTTTTGGATAGGTTTTTCACATCTTCATCAATTAACAATTTAATCGCAACGATTGAAGCCGCGGAGCTTGTCTATGAAGAAACTCTGACGGGCTATGAGGGTGTTCAAGCGCTCATGGCATCTCATGTTGCAATTCAAAATGCTATATCAGCCTTAACGGTCGACAGAGCCATTTTAACAGGCGCAATTTTTCTCTCTCGTCAACACCTTGGCGATATCATTGAAGGAAGACAAGCGCATGAATACTATGTCACTGCAACGCTTAATGCCTTGAATGAGGCTTTGAATAGTGGAGAAGTTTTGCTTGAGCAAGAAACAATCACAATTGATGAATTGACACATGCAGTGAACAGCATAAATTCAGCATTTGCAAATCTTAGGGTCGACACAACAAGACTCGTTGTCCTACTTTTGCAGGCGGAATGGTTTGAGAACAACATGCACTTGTTCGTCTCATTTCCTCCGCAATTCTGGACATATCAATATGAAACGGAGAACATGATTAGCGGGAGTCCGTCGATTTTGGATTATCTTGAACTCTATGAAAATTTCAGATATTTTCTTGGAAATCTTGAATTCAATTTGACAGCATTAAACGCTTTAATTGCTGAAGCTGAAGAAATTCTTGAAATTCGTCGTGAAAACTATTCGGGAAGAAGCATAACGAATTTAGAATATTGGCTGGAACGTGCTATTGATTTTTCTGGTGGAGATCCATCGGAAGTGACAAACGGTTTGGCTGGTGCTATTGTTAATCTTGTTGATGTGAGAGTTTTGAGAGAAACATATTCAAATGCAAGAAGTTTTGCAAACTTGCACATTGCTGATTTTGAAGAGGGAATTGGCGCATATTCAATCGGTTCATTTTCTAGGCTTACCCATGCTTTAAATGATGCGAATTATGAATTGAACTATGGCGAGTTGAATGCATTGACTGTTGCGAGATTAATAACAGAGCTGGACTTTGAAAGTTATCTTGTTTATGTTGGGGATTTAAGAGAAGCTGTTAAAAAAGCAAAAGAATATAACAATCTTGATCAATTCACAGCAGACACAGTCTATGACCTTGTTCAAGCAATTAGTCATGCTCAAAATGTTTTAAACTTGGATTATCCAACAAGGCAAACGATTAAACAAGCAATTGATTTGTTAGTAAACGCAATATCAAATCTTGAAGAAGTTGACTATAACTACAGACTTGAAAATCTGTTGCGCTATCTTGAACTTGAGCCGAGAAACAGCGAGAACTACACTTCAGGTTCATTTGCGGTTTTTGAAGCGTATTTTAACAAAGCATTCGCACTTATTGAAGAAACAAGTGATGGCTATGAGTTTGATGAGGTTTATGAGGGTCTTAGAAGTGCAATAGCAAACCTTGTCTATGTTCGAGATTTGATAATATTAGTTGGTGAAGCTGAAAAAATAGACCTAGTTAACTATTCAGTTGCCTCAGCGAACATATTCATGCTTGCATTAAATGAAGCACGAAATGTTGTGAACAATGCAAACGCAACACGAGTTCAAATCAACGAAGCAATTTATGATTTGGAAAATGCATTCTATGGACTCACCGAAAGAGACCCAAGTGATCCGATTGGCTCAACTTATCGTGAGCAAATTGAAAACTTGTTGAACAACACACAAGGCATTGTGCTTTCAAACTACACTTTCGACAGTGCCTATTCGTTCGGAAATGCTCGTAATATCGCTCAAAAGTTGCTTTTGAATGGCGGGGAAAACGACAGGGAGTATGAAGAAATGCGTGACAAACTATATTTCGCATTCAACTCGCTTGTCTATGTTGGAGACTTAAATGTCGCTCTTGTGGAGATCGACAGTCTCGACCAATCACGCTACACGGTTGCATCATGGAATGAGTTGACATATGTTATCGACAGTATCATTCAAAGGCTAGCTGTTGAGGGAGTGACAAGAAGCGATGTTCAAGGAATGATAATCGAATTGAGTGTGGCAAAAAATGGATTAGTTGTTTTTGAATATACTCCGGGAGACACATATGAAGAAAGGCTCATCAATTTTGTTAAAGCACTCCCATCTCTAAACAGAGAAAGATTCACTGAAAACTCGTTTGGAAATTTTGAATATTATCTTAATATTGCGAATGAATTCAATATGGATATATATTCTGGTTCAATGACAGCTGAAGAAATATATGTTGCATTAAGAAGAGCGAATGATGCGCTTGTCTATGTTGGAAATCTCATTGACCTTGTCATAATCACCTCAAACCTTGATTACGAAGACTACACGGAAGAGTCATTTTTAAGATTGGCGCTTGAACTCTATAATGCAGTGGCAGTCATTGAAAATCCTAGTGCAACAAGAAATCAAGTCACAACGGCTTATGCAAGACTAAGTTATGCTTTTGGTGCTTTGGAGCAATCGGATGGGAATGGATATTCACCACATCCGCCGTATCCGCCATATCCTCCAGAGCCACCATACCCTCCAGAATCGCCAGTTTATTGGAGACCCATTCTTCTTTGGGGAGGAATTGGGATTGGAACTGTCTTGCTTTTGGTTGCATTGCTTATCATAATATTTGCGGTTGCATCGAAAAAACGAAAAAGAATCGCAATGATTACTCTGTTGGAACAAAGAAGAAAAGGGGAAGAAGACCTTCGAGAAAATGCGAAAAAAGCAATAGGAGATGCGTTTACAGCTCTTAGTAGTGCTAAAGCAAAGATGACATATTCAAAAGCAAATCAAACAGACAACAGTGCGAGAATGGATGCGATGAATGCATTGTCTTTGGCAAAAGAAGGAATAACAAATGCAACTGAAGCGGTGAACAATTTTTCGAAAACAAAGGCGGAACATGACCGCTTGGCTAACACAACTCGTCAAATTGAGGAGGAAAAGAAATAATGAAAAACAAACAAAATATTGAAGTGGCACAAGATATGCAAAGTGTGATTTTGGAGGAACTTCGCGAAGCGGAAATAAAAGCTGTTAAAGCGCGTGCAAAAGCGGTTGCTGCGGAGTCTAAGCAACGATTGATTGAACTTGGACAGTCATCAAAACTAACGAAGCCAAAACAACCTAAAGTTGTTTTCGTTAAGCCCTCTGTTGTGCAAACAAATCCGAAGGTTTCACAAACCTCGCAACCTTTGTCGCCAGAACCACAGCAAGTTTCATTGTTTGACTCACCTTCAAACGGACAACTTGAAAGTATGTTTAAAATGCAGAAAAAGCAAGTTGAATTGCTTGAGCAAATTCAAAAAAATCAAAACACAGAAATTCAAAAAAAACAAGAATCAACAAATAAAACCCAAATGAATAACGAGGAGAAAAACATGAACACTGAACAACTTAATCAAATTCAAAATCAATTGACAGAATTGAATGTGCAAAACAGGGCGCAACAATTGGCACCGCTTAATGAGATTTTGGCATATGCAAAAATGCAACCAATTAATGAAATACTCGCAACGACAAAGTCGCTTTTGCATTCACAAGGCATTCAAGCGACCCAATCAAATTTGCAAGCCTTTCAACTAGCGCAGTCAAACGCATCGCCTCAAATACCACCGCAACAAGCACCACAACCGATTATCATTACTCCGTCGGATATGGGCTATCAAAACATGTTGTTTCACCAGACTCAACCACATCAATCTCAACCCATAGTAATAATGCCTCAAGCACCACAGCAAAGCGGGTTAATGCAACTTCCAGCTCAGCAACCCTCTCAGCCGATTATCATAAACTCACCACAGCCACAACCACATCAACAAGTTCAACCGGTTTTAATGCATCCACCAATGCAACAAGTTCAGCCATCGCATCATCAGCAACCTCAACCAATAATTATTAATTCTTCACAGCCTCAACAACTTCCACCACAGTCACAGTTGCAAGAAGCTCAGCCTCAAACAATAGTTCAGCCACCATCGCCAAATGCGAATATAACTCAACCACGATCATCACAGCAACTAATTCAAAATCACGATGAACAGAGGGAAGAGAGAGTTGTGGACGACAAAAGAGGGAGTAGTGAAATGGTGCCATATTATTCTGAGTCTCAATCACTTTATCATGCTGAGCCAAAAAATCTCAAACAAGCAGTTCCGAACCCTATGACAGTGGTTGAAGCTAATCATCAAACACCACTGCCAGTGACAGTTATCGAAGTAAATCCATCTTCGCAATCTCAGCCTCAAGCGATTAAAGCGATTCAACCTCAAATAATAGCCCAACCCGCGCCAGTCGTTGTGGTTGAGTCTCAACCTCAACAAATAATTCAGCCATTAGTTGCAACATCTCAAGTAGAAGCGACTGTGTCACCACCAGAAGATGACCCAATGGAAAAAATGTTTGCTGACATGGCGAACGAATTAGCCGCATTATCAAAAAAACTGGGCTAAAAAATATGAGGTTAATAATGCTCGGTTTTTAACTAATACTAATGACTAAAGTAAATTCAAAAATTTTAAAAAGTATTGGATGTTGAAAATACTAACCAGATTAAAAACAATACTTCAGGCAAAAGACCCTTGACAAGGTCTTTCACCCGTTTGACGCTGAATGCAAATGCACGCAGAACCCGACAAACCAGTCGAAGACTGTTGACAAGGGTCTTCGACCCCTCTGTCGGAGAATTTCTTGTAAAAGTAATTTCTCACAAAAGTATCAAAGATGCTTGACAAGGGCTTTCGGAAAAAGAGTGAGGTGGGGAAATGAGGCTGAAAAGGGGCGATAAATGGCTTTTATGGGGTGTTCTTGGGTAAAAATGCAGAAATGTTCTTATGCGTTTGACCTAGAATTGACTTAACTTAATTTTGTGAAATAATTGCCTTAAATCGATTATAGTTAAATTGAAACCAAAAACACACCAAAAATATTTGATGTGTTTTTGCTTGTTTCTATTTTCATCCAAATCTAATTACCTTACTCAAGCTAAAAATTGAAGATGAAGTTATGCCGCCATATCCAGTGAGTCTAAATCTAATATATTTAGCATCAAGACCTTCAGCATTGAATGTTGTTGTGAACTTGCCTGAACAATTGTATTTTGTTTTTATGATTTTTCCATCTGCAATCCACTCAATCCGATTTACGTAATTGCTTGTGACAGTTATTGTTCCTTGATAGTTGTCTGTTATTATCGAATGAATTTTTGGCACTCTTGTTAAATTTTTGGGTTGTGATGAAAAATATATTGCATTTTTATGTGAGCAATTCTCATCAAGAATATAGGTATCATATTTTTCGCCCAATTCTCTAGTTAGAAGATTATTTTTACTTGTTTGTTTTTTTGTTATTTCAACTGAATCCCAATTTGAACATTGATAAGGGTCATCAATTAAAGGAATTTCTCGCTTCTTGACTTCAATTCCATATCCACCAAACCTTTCAAGATTCGCATTTAATTTCCACCTCAAAACTTCATTAAGCAAATCAAAAGTCAATTGAGCGTCAACATAATGT
>Ga0209755_10003239_pt1 | contig 20675 bp, 20 predicted proteins | sample TergutCo191P1_FD_187301 | JGI IMG/M metagenome (GOLD analysis project Ga0209755, IMG submission 187301) | Cornitermes sp. P1 segment gut microbial communities from Petit-Saut dam, French Guiana - Co191P1 (SPAdes) (version 2) | ecosystem: Host-associated > Arthropoda: Insects > Digestive system...
TATGCTCCTTCAATAAGTCGCGCATTAAAATTTGATCTTCAACAATTATTATTTTAACCATTCTTTTATCCTTTCCAGCGCTTTTTCATTGTTATCATCCATAAGCGCGTCATATATGTTAAAATACATTTCGCGCTCTGCCGAAGTCAGGGTTACTGTTCCAAGTTCCTTTACCGTTTTCCCTGTTGTTTCCATATCGCCGTCAATGATTGCCTTTTGCAGACGCTGTACAATATCTGCTGCTGCAGGCTGCGCCTGTGCATGGCTCTCAATCCACAAAAAGAATTCATTGCAGTAAGGGCGCAGCATACTGCGTATGGTTTGAGTGTCCTTACGATGTGCGGCGTTTATGAGCATTGTTGACTGTTCAAGTAAAGGTTTCGCAAGCGATGTAATATTGAGGGAATCAAGCAAATCAATTAAACGCTTAAAATATTCATCGTCAATCGCCTTGCCGTAGGCTTCATTATGTGCGCTGATTTCAAAGGCGGCGCATATATGATTTAGCATATCAATACGATGCAGCAGCATCGTTCTATGTTTTGCGATTTCGTTTGAAAAAACCTCACTTGTTTTTCCTTCTTCCATTACCTGTTCACTATTTTTTGTTAAATGTTTTCCGATTGCTTCATTTAACACCTGATTGTCTACAGGTTTAGAGATAAAATCAGCAAAACCCTGTTCAAGATAATATTCCCTCATGCCCCGCAAAGCGTTTGCGGTTAAAACTATAATTGGTATATTCGCATAACGATCATCGCTTTTTATCGCTTTCATGGTCTCTATGCCATCCATACCGGGCATCATGTGATCCATAAGTATCAAGTCATAGCAAGTCTCACCCTTTGTTTTTTCTATGGCTTCCTGCCCAGAAGATGCGGTATCAACTTTCATGCCGTATGGTTTTAGCTGTTCTCTTATTAACAGAAGATTATTAAGATGATCGTCAACTGCAAGAACAGCAAATTGGGAGTATGCCGGAAGCTGCGCTGCGAGTGCGCCCTCATTGGAATCTTTTTCTTCTGCGGTTTTGGTTTTACCGCTTGCTAAGGTAATATACTGACATTGCCGAAGCGCGGCGGCAGTTTCCACTCCTATCGATGTTTCTCTTAACGTACCGTTTACGCGCTCCTGAATAATATTCGCAGAAAAACATGAGCCTTTGCCGTATTCGCTTTCTGCTGTAATATCGCCGCCCATCATCTGCGATATTTTCCTTGAAATTGAAAGTCCAAGACCCGTTCCTTCAACTTCTCTGTTCGCGCGCGTATCAAGCTGCATATAATCGGCAAATAATTTTCCTATATCTTCGGCGCGAATACCGATGCCGGTATCGCTTACGGCAAAAGTAACCAACACATGATTATCATCAATATTTTTATGCTTTATTGCAAATTTAACCGTTCCTTCTTTTGTATATTTAATTGCGTTGGAAAGAAGATTGTTTATTATTTGTTTGATTCGCAGTTCATCGCCTATAAGTTTTGCCGGGAAGTTCTCGCCGATTTCCAGAGTGAATTGTATAGGTTTAGAGCCTATTCGTATCACGTTCATGTCTACAGTGCCGCTGATCATGGAGGCGGTATCGTATTCATCAGGATTTATTTCGAATTTTCCCGAATCAAGTTTTGATAAATCCAGAATGTCATTGATGATTCTTAAAAGATGCAAACCTGACTGGTGTATGCGCGTAGTATTATCTTTAGATTCATCCTGTAATGTTTTATTTAACTCTATCTGTGAAAAACCTATAATCGTGTTCAACGGCGTGCGCAGTTCATGGCTCATCGCCGCAAGAAAATCGCTTTTTGCGCGGGAAGCGATAAGCAATTGCGCGTTTTGTTTTTCCAAAACGGTTTGTGAGCGTGCAATATAAACATTGATAATAATTAACATGAGAAGAATCAGAAAAAGCATACTGAAAAATACCGCATTCATGGATTGATTAACCGCCAAAAGTCCAGGCTGCGGATAGTACACAAATAAAAACCATTCCATTTCAGGAATTGAGCTTATAAGGAATATTTTATTGTCCAAAACAAAACTCAGGCTTTCCCCTTCGGCAAGAGTGTGGGCTATCTCAAGAATCTCCGCTCCATTTTCGCCCATATATTCGTCAAGACGCGCTTTATTAAAAACAAGGTCATAATTTGCGGCTGATGTAATTTCATTGAATTTGTTAAATGTATATGGCGTGATATTTTCGTTAAAATCCTTGTAAGCGTTAATAATAAAATCGGAGAACTCGGTCAGGTCAATTCCTGTTCCTAACATTCCAAGAGGATGTCTCATACCGTCTTCATCTTTATGAAAGACAGGAACGTTAACCCAAAGATTTATTTGTTCCATGTGAGGGTTATAATTGATATTAAAGTTGTATCGTCCTGTTTTGTAAAGCGTTAAATTATACCAATAGGATTCAGGATCATCGGGATCGACTATGTACGGTTCATTGCCGGAAGAATAAAATATTTTATCTACATCATTAACCCAAAAAACAACTTTCAGATTAAAATGCTCCTGATATTCATAAAATTCAATACGCGCCGAAGCTTCCAGTTCAGGATCATGAGGATTTAAAAAGTATTGACGGATTACAGGAGTATCCGCCAATTTACGCACAAGGGCTAGTTCGCTGTTTACTATGGAAGCCAGTCTAAGCTGGATTGTCTCAGAGGCGAGTGAAAGCTGCTGCCCGATGAAAGAATGGTTTAATTGACGCGCGGAGATTATATACGCTGTAATGGATATTAAAGCAATAAGCAAGTAAAAAATAAGAGAAAATATAATAAATGGTTTTTTGTTTGTTCTCATGTTTTAACGCACTATTGTAAAATTATATAATCATTCCAAAGGAAGCGCAACAAGCGCAAAAATGAGGAATTAGGGGCGAAAAATGAAAATATCCTTCCTTAGCTACGATATAATCTGCATAAAAACGACACCACATTTTTAACAAGACTAGTGACTTCATTAGTTCCATTCTTATCAATGAGCAATTAAAACCAAACGAATACTGATGTCCTATATTCTTTAATCCCCCTTGATGAATTCAAGGCTTTAATGGGCATTGACGATAGAGACGATAAGACCGCCAGATTTTGCCTTGTTACGGCGACTTTAACGATTGAGGAATATTGCAAGCGTAAATTCTTGCGTAAACAGTATTTTGAGACAATACCAATTATAAATGATTATTTTGTTCTTCCCCTGCGTGAATATCCTGTTAGAGAAATTCTGTTAGTATGCAATGAAAATTTTGGTATGAAAAACGAAGGTATTATTGAACCTGAATTTTACCGCCCGATGATTGGCAATGGTTATAACGAAGAAATAATTTTAGAATTATTACTGTCTCCTTCATTGAAGCCGTATCAATTGAAAGCAATTAAAGTAAATTACATTGCTGGTTATGTTGTTAATCCGCATCCTTAGAACGTTGTTTCCGTAATTCTACATACCGCTCATCTTCTAATGTCTTCTGTGCTTTTTTCTTAAGTCTCAGCCACCTTTCGTTACGCTCAATGACACGGTTTCTTTTCGCCTTGGTGCATTGTTTTTTCTTACGGCAGTATTTACATGATTCGCATTCATAATGTTCTATTTCTATCGGGTGACCAGAATCGGTTTTCTTTTTTCTTGTTTCTCTGAAAGTCAGTTTTCTTCCGTCAGGACAGATATAATATTTCTCTTTTTTGCTGTACTCCCAGTTCTCAGTTATGAATATATCATTTTTCCATTTTCTGCTTTTTTCTTTCCGGTATGTATTGTATTTTATAACTGCCGCTGTCCCTTTGTTTTCTAGGTAACTGTAATTCTCTTCGCTTCCATATCCGGCATCTGTTATTACCGCTTTAGGTTTTGTCCCAAGCCGTTTCGCCTGCTTCCTCAAGTGGGGTTTCAATGTCTTTGTGTCTGCCGGATTTGGAAACAGATCGTACCCGACTACAAATCCGTTTTCTGTTCCTATTTGTACGTTATAACCGGGTTTTAGCTGCCCGTTTTTCATGTGGTCTTCTTTCATCCTCATAAACGTCGCGTCAGTATCTGTCTTGGAATAACTGTTCCGTTTCCCGCATATCCGCTTCGCTTTCTCATACTTCTTTTTCCTCGGCAGATAGTCTTTTTCTATCGTTTTCAATTCCTTTTTCAGTTTTTTTTTATCTTCTGCGAACCTTTGGTTCGAGACATCAAGCTCTTCAAGCCGTTCACGAAGGAGCCCGACAAGTTCCTTCACGTCCTTGCTTGTAAACTTTTCCCTGCCTCCAAGTTCCTCAAGATCACGGTTTCCGTATTCGCTGTTTTCATCGTCCCATACTTTTTCCGCCATTCTGATATACGCACGCAGTTTTTCATCCAGCTTTTTATCATGCTTCTCAACTGCCTTCTTCCACACAAACGTATACCGCCCTGAGGCGCTTTCGATCTTTGTGCAGTCTACAAAATAGTTTTCCAGTTTGATATATCCTTTGGCTGAAAGCATCTTAACCGCAGTTACAAATATCTCCTCCATCACTCCTTTGAGCAGTTTCCCTCTGAAATCATTCAATGTTCTGAAATCAGGTTTTTGACCTCCGGATAACCACATGAACATTACGTTTTCCCGCGTCGCTTTCGCTACCATTCTGCTTGAACATGTTTTTGTCATGTATCCGTAAACAAATAGCTTTGTCATCATCACGGGATGATACCGGCTCGCTCCGCCGCCTGTCTGGTATTTCCTCAACAGCCTCTCTATTCCCATATCGTCTATTACTTCGTTTACTAATCTTACAAGATGGTCTTCCGGTATAAGTTCATCTGCGCTCGGCGGTATTAAGTACTGCTGATTTTGTTCATACGGTTTATACGTGATCTTGTCACTTTTTCCTTTACTCATGTGGTGATTTTATCATGTCTTTTCTATTCTGTGAATTTTTTACGTAGAAAAAAGCTGCCAGAGAGTTACTTCTTGGACAACCCCTTCTTTGTTGTTGGTAACAGCGGCAGCAAGAGGGGAACCTTCTCTTGTCTTCGACAGGCTCGGTTGAGGTTCCTTGCCGCTATTCATTATTTTGTATCTGTTATTTTTCCGTTTTCTCTGAAGCTCCACCACTCTGTCTCTGAAAAAATAATGTGATCTACAAAATGAAGTCCCAGTATTTTTGCGGATTGCTGAAGGCGTTCTGTAATTTCATCGTCTTCCGCAGAACTTTCCATCTGTCCGGAAGGATGGTTATGCGCAACGCAAAAGGCGGCGGCTCTGTCCTGAATCAGGTCTGCAAAGACTTCCCGCGGATGTACTATTGTTTTATTGACAAGCCCGATTGTCACAATTCTTACAGCCAGCACCTCGTGAGCTCCGTTCAGCGAAAGACTGATAAACCGCTCCTGTTTGCGATCGGCATAATGCCGTACAAGAGTATAAATATCTACAGGCTGCTTGATGTGAGCCGAAAATGAGCCGTACCTCCTTCTGCCGAATTCCAGCATTGCCGCAACTGCGCATGCCTTGGACTGTCCCAGCCCGGATAAAAGCGAAATCTCTTTTATGGAAGGAATCTCCTTGTTTCTGTCCAAAAGACTTAGTAAATCGCCGGCAAGTTCCTTTACATTTTTTCCTTTAATGCCGGTGTTTAAAAGAATTGCTAGCAGCTCCTTGTCGGAAAGCGAAGATGCTCCCCGGGAAAGAAGTTTTTCGCGGGGACGCTGTTCCGGCGGCATGTCAGAAAACGCATTTTTTTCATAGTTGTTTTTCATGTTATTATATGGGTTCAAAATATAAAAACGCATGACTGAAAAAGAAAAAAATAAATTTATGCCGAAAATAATATATGAGAAATTATTTATTTTTATTTACCATCCTTATGTTTTTTATTGTTTCCTGCGCTGGGATTCAGCGTAATGTAAAGGTGATTGAGCAAAAGCCTGAAGTTCCTTCTTATATTATGGGAGACGGGAATGTCAGCGCTGATAAAATGGCGGCTTTTCTTTTAATGAATAATCCGGGATTGAATTCGGCGTTTGTGAGTTCGTTTGCCCGTATTTATATTGAGGAAGCGTCTTTTGAAGGCGTTAACCATGATATTGCTTTTACTCAAATGTGTCTGGAAACCGGTTTCCTGCGTTTTGGCGGCGATGTTAAGTCCGATCAATATAATTTTGCAGGTCTTGGCGCTGTAGGCGGCGGCGCGCCCGGTCTTTCATTTCCCGATCCCCGTACAGGCGTGCGCGCCCAGATTCAGCATCTAAAAGCGTACGGCAGTGCGGAGCCTTTAAACGAGCCTTTGGTTAATCCCCGCTTCAGGTATGTGCGCAGAGGCTCGAGTCCCACAATCGAAGGACTTGCCGGAACATGGGCGGCGGACAGACAGTATGCTGTTAAGATAAATACGATTTTACAACGGCTTTATGATTTTTCGTTTTAAATAAATTTCCATTTATGGTATAATTAAAAAATGAAATACGGATATTTTGATAATGCCGCCCGCGAATATGTAATTGATAAAATTGATGTGCCGGTTTCCTGGACAAATTATATCGGCGTAAATAATTTGTGCGGAGTTTTTAATCACACAGCCGGAGGCTATCTTTTTTACAAGAGTCCTGAATATCACAGGATAACGCGCTTCCGTCCCAACGGCGTTCCGATGGACAGACCGGGGCACTATGTTTATGTAAGAGACGATGATACAGGAGATTACTGGACATTATCGTGGCAGCCTGCCGGAAAAAATTTTGATACATGCGGCGGAGATTCCGGCGCGAAATATATCTGCAGGCACGGGCTTTCGTATATAAAATACAACTGCGAATACTCCGGCATCAAAGGAGAGCAGACTCTTTTTATTCCGGTTGATGATCCTGTGGAAATCTGGGATGTTAAATTAAAAAATGATTCTAACCGCAGACGGAAATTAAGCGTTTTCGGTTATGCTGAGTTTTCATTTCATCATATCACAATTGATAATCAGAATTTCCAGATGAGCCTTTATTGTTCCGGCTCTTCTTTTAAAGACGGCATAATCGAAATCGATCTTTTTTATGAAGAAAAAGGCTTCCAGTACTTTACAGCTAACGGCGGTATTGCCGGCTGCGAAAACTTCGACTGTCTCCGCGACAGTTTTTTGGGGGCGTACAGAACAGAAGCAAATCCTCTTGCCGTCGAGCGCGGTTTTTGCAGCGGCTCTTCTGAACTCGGCGGAAACCACTGCGGCGCGCTCCGGCAGGTTATCGAACTGGAACCAGGCGAAGAGAAGCGGCTTGTGTTCCTCCTAGGCGAGGGAAACAGGCAGGCAGGGAACGTTATGCGCAATAAATACTGCTCCTCGAGTTTTTCGCAGGTGGACGAATCCTTTAAACAGCTGGGTAATTTCTGGAAGGAAAAACTTGATAAGCTGCAGATTGATACTCCCCACGAGGGAATGAATACAATGATCAATATCTGGACGCTTTATCAGGCGGAAATTAACGTAATGTTTTCGCGTTTTGCTTCTTTCATCGAAGTTGGAGGACGCACAGGTTTGGGCTACCGCGATACTTCGCAGGACGCGATGATGGTTCCCCACTCAAATCCGCTTAAGAGCCGCGCGCGCCTTGTAGAGCTGCTCAAAGGTCTTACCACCGATGGTTACGCTCTTCATTTGTTCAGCCCTGATTGGTTTGAAGTGCAGACCGAAGCTCCTTTTAAATCTCCTACAGTTGTTCCAACGCCTTCAAGGTCGCAGATGGTTCACGGCATAGAAGACGCCTGCGCCGATGACGCGCTGTGGCTTATTCCTTCCATTGTTGAATACATTCGCGAAACTGGCGATTTTGGTTTTGCCGACGAGTTATATACCTATGCCGATACCTTTGACCCGCAAACAGGCGATGGTAAAAAAGAATCTGTTTTTGATCACATGAAGAGAATCCTGGATTTTTCCGCGCGCGAGACTGGTCCGCACGGCATCTGCAAGGGTTTAAGAGCCGACTGGAACGACTGTCTTAATCTTGGCGGCGGCGAAAGCGCGATGGTTTCTTTTTTACATCACTGGGCTTTGGTTCATTTTAACGCCCTTGGAAAATATCTTAAACGCGATGTCGCAGCGTATGAAAAAATGGCGTCTAACGTCCGGGAAATCTGCGGGGCCGAATTATGGAACGGAAGCTGGTTTACAAGAGGTTTTACTTCATCAGGAAGGAGCATTGGCTCTCCTGACTGTAAGGAAGGCCGCGTTTTTATGGAATCGAACACATGGGCGGTTCTTTCAGGGGCTGTTTCGCGGGAACAGGGAATGGCGGCGATGGACGCTGTCGATAAATTTTTATATACCCCTTATGGATTAAAACTCTGCGATCCGGCATTCAGTGAGCCTGATGACGAAGTAGGTTTTGTTACCCGCGTGTACAAAGGCTTAAAGGAAAACGCCGCGATTTTCAGCCATCCCAATCCTTGGGCATGGGCTGCCGAAGCTGTTCTTGGCAGGGGAGAGAGAGCTATGAAATTCTTTGATGCCCTGTGTCCGTACAATCAAAATGACATGATCGAAGTGCGCAGAGCAGAGCCATACATGTACTGCCAGTTTATTTCAGGTCCGGATCACAGCGCGTTCGGCCGCGCAAATCATCCTTTTATGACAGGCTCCGCCGGCTGGAGTTACTTCGCCGCAACGCGCTTCATGCTTGGAATCCGTCCGGATTTTGATTCTCTTGTAATTGATCCCTGTATTCCGCCTGAATGGCGGTCATTTAAAGTCCGCAGGGTTTGGCGTAACGCCGTTTACAACATCACCGTGGAAAATCCGAACGGAGCAGGCAAGGGAGTAAAAGAGTGCAGACTGAACGGTAAGATTGTTAGCTGCAAAGACGGCGCCGGGCAGGTTCCGTCGCAGGTCGAACACAGTGAAAATCATGTAATGGTATTGATGGGATAAAACGAAAGTAACAATTTGTAAAAATATTAATTTTTATTTTAGCGCGCCGCGGTATTGCAAAATATCCAGTTTATCCAATCTCTCTTTATGAACATCCAGCCGCCTGGAAAAATCCTCAAAATCTTTTCCCTCTTTCGGTGTCCAGACTGATTCCGCAATGGCGCAGATGCGCGGAAAGATCATGTATTCCGCTATTCTTCCTGCGTGGATAAGTTCAGACCATAAATTTCCCTGTCCGCCCAGAACTCTGGAAGCGTCTTCTTCGGTCATTTCGGACGGAACCGGATCCATCGAGTATGAAACGAATACAGAAGCGATTCCCCCGTATGTCTGCCCGGGTTCTTCCTGACTGTCCAAATGTTTGTGATCGAGATAACAGCCTTTTGTGTTGGGAGCCATTATTACCTGATGTCCGAGTCTGCCGGCGGTTATGCCGCCCTTGTCTCCGCGCCACGACATAACGACCGCTTCTTTTGGAAGTTTGAATTTTTCCGTATCCTCAAGAATTTCATCCCAGCCGATTGCCGTTTTGCCCCGCTGCGAAAGCATTTGCACAAGTTTTAATGTTATCCAGCTTTGTAATTCCGAAGTTTTTTTTAAATCAAGTTCTGCTAATTTTTTTTGGCATTTTGGGCACGCTTCCCAGCGGTTGTATAACACTTCATCTCCGCCGATATGCACGTATTTTGACGGAAAAAGTTTTACAACCGTATCGATAATTTTTTCCATTAAATCGAAATTTTTATCATTTCCCGCGCAAAGGACATCCTCGAAAATACCGAAACGATCTTCTACATTGTACGGTCCGCCTGTGCAGCCAAGTTCAGGATAAGAGGCGAGTATCGCGCTTGCGTGTCCCGGCAGATCAACTTCGGGGATTACTTCGATGAAATATGATTTCGCATAACTAATTACATCGCGAATTTCATCTTCGCTGTAAAAGCCGCCGAAAGGTTCGCGCCATCTCATTCTGTTGTCTTTTCTGAGAGAGCCTATTTCCGTAAGCAGCGGATATTCTTTTACAGGAAGCCGCCATCCCTGATCGTCTGTCAGGTGCCAATGAAAACGGTTTATGTGATGCAGAGAAAGCGCGTCGAGCAGTTTTTTTATAAACTCAACGGAATAAAAATAACGCGAACAGTCCAGCATAAAACCGCGCCACGAAAAACGCGGATAATCGGTAATCTCGGCGCATGGAAGAGTGAGAAGCCCGTCTTTTGTTTCAGATAATACAAGCTGCCTGAATGTCTGCTTTCCGTGATGGAATCCGGCTTTTGTTCCGGCTTTAATTGTTATTTTGTCTTTTTCAATAATCAATTTATACGCTTCATCTTTAAGATAAATATCTTTAAGAAGGAGATCATCAAGATCATTTTCTATATTGATTATTGACGGCGTTTCCCGTGACTGAAATATGCCGTCGTTATATTTTATCGAAACCGGTTTTGGAATAATCGATAATTTTTTTTCCATTAAAGTACTCCTAAAAATATTCTGTTAAATGCTGAGGCCGTATGGTAAAGACGCGTTTTAAAATTTCGATATTGCTTTTTACTTCGAAACCTTCCTTCCTGGTATGCAAAATGTTTTCCAGCGTTCTGTAACCTGTAACAAGCTGGCTTAATGTTAAAATATCGCAGGTTATATCGGCATCTTTGGAAGTTTTAGAAACTTTTGTTTCGCCGGCGCTGAACTCAACAAGATATTTGCCGCTGTTAGCTGAAATGTTTTTATCTTCTGTTTCGAGAACAAATTGAGCGTTTCCTCCCGGACGGCGCATCAGTTCAAGGGCTGTTTTTGCATTTACAACGCGCGTCATCTCTCTCGGCTTTAAATCTATTTCAACTCCCCACGCGTCTCCGATAATATCCCAGGCGTTTATAAAATCCGGCATCTGCCATTTAAAATTGCCGAATTGAGCGGAAAGACCGCTTACAAGTCCGAGGATGCCGTAAAGTCCTTCCGTATCAACAAACGCGAGTTCCATTACGTTCATGTGATGTTCGCCGTCGTCTTCATTATCCCTGTATTTCATATAACTTTTCGCTTCGCCCTGTTCGTTCTTCCATAAATATAAATACACGCCCGACGCGTAAGGATCCTGGCTTGTAAATAATTTCCACGATTTTTTATCAGGCCAATAATCTCTGTGAATCGCGTGGTTGATGTTTTTAATATATGAGCTGTGAATTTTTTCAAGATCGGAAGTATCATCTCCGGGAAAGAAATGAATAAACTCGCCGTGAGGTTTTATTTTTGAAAATTGTTTTGAGGAAATGGTGATATTATTTCTCGCAGAAGCGATTTCGTATCCGAACTTCCGGTAGAAATCGTGAGAGAACGGAGCCAGAGTGGAAAAGACAACTCCGTTTTCATAACTTTCAGGAAGTATTTTTTCAAAAATTTGCCTGATATAACCGCCCTTGCGCGCTTCAGGCAAAGTTCCAACTCCGCCGATACCGGTCATTTTGACGCTGCTGCCGTCAAAGCGCATAAGAAAATCAATTTCCCATGTTCCCGCAAGCAATTTGCCGCCGTTAAAAGCGCCGACCGCCCAATTTACAGGATGATCCAGCGGACCGCGTTCATGTTTTTCTTCTTTTGAATATTTTCTTCGCCCATTGTATACAACAGTGTGTAATTTATCGAACTGAAGTAAATCGGTTTCTTCCATTCTGCGTATTTCTATCATATTCATACACATTAAATTGGTTTTTTCCGATTGTCAATGATTTATAAAAGCGGTTCTTTTTTATTAAATAACTGCCAATATGGCGTATGCACAAAGCCTTGGCAGCTAGAATGGCTGAAATAATTCCAGCCATTAAATGACGAGTCCGCGTTGCTATTTGCGCTTGAAGCTGCATTGCCTGCTGCAGAAACTGCGCGGATTCCAATCCACAACCGTTTTTTACGCAGCCATAGACGCTGCCAAAACTTTGCGCATACGCCATATTGGCAATTTTTTCCTGAAAAAATTGAGGTTGTTCAATATACGTTTTTTTAATAGAAATTTACTAACATAACTGCCAATATGGCATACGCGAAAAGCCTTGGTGGCGTCTGTGGCTGCGTTTAACTGCCGTTGTGTATGTGAATCCGCGCAGCGGACTCGTCAATAAACATTTTTTTTAATTTCTGCCATTTAGCCTACAAGGCTTTTCGCGTATGCCATATTGGTGATTACTTTATCAATTATAAATTCAATTAGTTTTAGAACAACCTTAGTTTGTTAATAAAAACATTTTGACTTTTTTGAAGTTTTTTGATAGGATGTGTTATGCGTAGTTTAAAAGCAGCCGTTATCGGCGCGGGCAGCACATATACGCCCGAACTTATAAAAGGTTTTATCGACAGGCAGGACAGCCTTAACTTCCAATCGTTTTATTTGATGGATATCAATAAAGAAAAACTTGATGTTGTCGGCGGACTTGCTAAAAGAATGCTTATATCCAGAGGATTTAAAGGCGAGATTGTTTTAACTCAGGATTTGGATGAGGCGGTAAAAGGCGCCGATTATATTTTCGCGCAAATTCGCGTAGGAGAGATGGAAGCGCGGATCCGCGATGAAAAAATTCCTTTAAAGCACGGACTGCTTGGACAGGAGACAACAGGCGCCGGCGGATTTATGAATGCTCTTAGAACAATTCCTGTTATGCTTGATATTGCGCGCCGCATCGAAAAACTTGCGCCCGAAGCATGGCTGATAAATTTTTCAAACCCGTCCGGCATTGTTGCCGATGCTTTAATGAATCATACAAAAGTTAAAATGATCGGTTTATGCAATTGTTTTGTAAACATGAAAGCGGGCATTGCGCGTAACATCGGCAGGGAAGATTTTGATTATGAATATCTGGGTCTTAATCATTTAAGCTGGGTAACTTCGGTAACCGTAGACGGTAAAAATGTGCTTGACCGTCTTGGGAAAGACGCGGGCGCAAAATTAAAGAACATTCCCGATGTCGATTATGATGACGAGCTTCTTGCCGCGGTTCCGGCGATCCCTTCATATTATCTAAGTTATTTTTACCTGCGCGACAAGCAATTACAACACTGCCTTAAAGCCGAAAAAACACGCGGCGAATGCTGCGTCGGCATTGAAGACGCTCTTATCGAAAAATACAAAGACCCTAATCTCGCCGACAAGCCGAAAGAGCTTGAAGAAAGAGGCGGCTCTCTTTATTCAACCGCCGCCGTCTCTGTAGTTGACGCGATAGAGAACGACAAAAATGAATACCATGTTGTCGGCGTAAAAAACAACGGAGCGATTCCTTTCATGGCGGATGATGATGTAGTCGAAATTAAATGTATCGTTAATAAAAAAGGAGCTTCTCCTGTTCCGGTAAAAGACCCGGATATTCCCTACATTAAAGGATTGATGCAGGCTGTAAAAGCTTACGAAAAACTCACAGTAAGAGCGGCTGTTAACGGAAGCAGGAAGGACGCGCTTGCGGCTCTCATGATCCATCCGCTTATCGGCGATTTCCAGAAAGCGAAAGCTGTGTTAGACGACATGGTAAAAGCCAATGCGGATTTTTTGCCGAAAAGTCTGCTGCCGTAAGGCTTGGGAGCATAAATGGAATATGTCCTTGGCATAGACGGCGGCGGAACAAAAAGCCATCTTGCGTTATTCGACACAACAGGAACTCTGATTGATTTCGGACGATGGGGAACTTTAAACCACGAAGGACTTTCGGGATCGTATGGTCAGTTAAAAGACGAAGTAAATCAATTCGTAACAGACATACTGAATAAAAACAATTTAAAAATTGATCAAATAACATCCGCGGTATTCGGAATAGCGGGCGTTGATACAAAAGCGCAGCACAAAATTATTTCCAATATAATGAGCGAAATCGGCTTTAAAAATTTTACTCTTGCAAACGATGCTTACCTTGGTATTCCTGCGGGCAGTCCTTCCTGTTTCGGCATTTGCGCAATTAACGGAACAGGCTGTACTTTGGTCGGCGTCAACAATAAAGGAAAGATGTTTCAAATAGGAGGCGTAGGATTTATTTCCGACGATTACGGAGGAGGCGGCACATTGGGAAGGCTTGTTATTTCCTCGGTATACAGCGAATTTTTCCGCAAGGGAGAGCCTACCTGCCTGACGCCTGTTTTAATGGAAATATTGGGCATAACAAGCAAATACGATTTTGTTGAAAAAATTTATCAGAAGTTTGAAGAGCAAAGTTTGAGCATAAGGGATTTATCCAAATTAATTTTTGACGCCGCCTTAAAAAACGATAATGTGTCATTGAACATTCTGCGCGATGTAGGCGTAAATTACGCAAACGGAATCCGCGGCATGATAGAAGAGCTGGAATTCGATAAAAATCCTGATGATGAGCTTTATATTGTATTCGCGGGTTCCATTTTTTCAAAAGGCGAACATCCCAAAACTATTGATACAATAAAGGAAAAACTCTCTCAATACAATCCCGGTTTAAATCTTAAATACACTCTTTTAAAAGTGCCTCCTGTCGCGGGAGCGGTATTCTGGGCGCTGAATAATTTGAATGTTCCCAATAAAAGAGAATGTCACGGGAAAATCTGCTCTCAATTGCAGAATATTTGAAAGATTTAGTTTTAATCCGTGTTAACCGGCAAAACATGAAGTTCTCAGGCTTCCTCAAGACCGAGCTCGTCATTGCTGTCATTTGTAATATTATCTTCCGGTTCTCCGGCAGGAAGCGCGGCTGGAGCTTCTTTTTTCTTCTTTACTTTGGTTTTATTATTTTTTGCCGCCCGCGGCTTATGATAAGTGCGGGAAACATAATTGACAATACTTACATACAGCAAAATCACAATCGTTATAGCGATAACCTGCCATGACGTGAGAACTTGTTTAATAATGTCGATAAGCGGCTGCATTTTTAATATTATCGGCTAAAAAGGCGCCGTGAATAACATCATCAGGTTAAGAGAAAAAAAGAATGTCCGGGGATACCGTATACCATGGCAGTTTGTTGATGATGTCGTGCCGGATAGCTTTTTCGTGATGCTGATGAATGATATAATACACCGCCTATGGCGGAAAAAGAGCGGTTTTTAATAAGTAACTGTATCGGCATGATTCTGTGAATTCATCCTGCTCCGGTGCCTTTTTTTCACAAATTTTCCACAACCCTCTTGATCAAAATTCTCATTTTTGATACTCTCCTAGAACGGCGTAAATTGCTCCGTTAATTTCCCCAAGTCTGTTATTATTGATAATCGGACTGGCGACGCTATGCCCTTATAGCTCAGTTGGCAGAGCACATCCATGGTAAGGATGAGGTCATCAGTTCGATTCTGATTGAGGGCTGGAATCAAAATTGAAAAACGGTTTTCAATTTTGATTCCTTAGGAGTTTTTTCTGCGAAAAAACTCCATGCTTGGCAGGTAATGATTTGATTATATGGGAAAACGGGGTATCCCAGTACATTAGAGAGGTTTGGTATGGCTAGTAAGAAGAATGTAGTTGAGTTGATTGCTCTTCAGTGCACTGAGTGTAAGAGGCGCAATTATACAACCAGCAAAAACAGGCGCAATATTCAGGAAAAACTTGAATTTAACAAATATTGCCCTCATGAACGCAAACACACGCTCCACAAGGAGACTAAAATAAAATAGGGAGTGTGGCTCTAAAACTTCAGTTTTAGAGTTACTACCTTAATATTTATGAAAATTTAGGCGTATAGCTCAGTTGGTAGAGCGGCGGTCTCCAAAACCGCAGGTCGTGGGTTCGAAGCCTACTGCGCCTGTGTACTTATATATAGGGAGAATGACATGAAAAAGATCATTCAGTTTTTTAAAGAGTCTTATGCGGAGCTCAGAAAGGTAGTCTGGCCGGGCAGAGACGATGTAATCAGCTCGGTAAAGGTTGTTATTATTTCTACCTGTGTCGTGGCAGTAATTTTATTTGTTATTGATTTGCTTTTGGGAAGCGGAATAAAAGCGATATTTTAGGGCAAGGGAAAACAATGGCTACAGGCTGGTATGTCCTGCATACTTATTCAGGATACGAGAACAAAATAGAAAAAACCATCCGCATGATGATTGAAAACGGAGAGCTGGACAGAAATGTCGTCCGCGATATTAAAGTTCCAAGCGAGGAAGTTGTCGAAGTAAAAGACGGCAAGAAGCGGACTCAAACAAGGAAATTTCTTCCCGGATATATCCTTGTAGAAATGGATCTTCCCGATGCCGATATGGGCTGGAAAATGCCCTGCACAAAAATAAAAAAAATTCAGGGTGTTACAGGTTTTGTCGGTACTCCGGCGGATCGTAAACCTCAGCCTCTCACTGGCGATGAAGCCAGAGCGATATTACAGAAGTCGGGTGAAATAAAAGGCGAAAGAACAGTCCGCACAAGACAGTCGTTTGCCCCTGGCGAACAGGTCAAAATTATTGACGGACCGTTTGAGTCATTTGTCGGAACAATAGAAGAAGTTAACCACGAAAAGAATAAGCTGAAAGTGATGGTCGGCATCTTCGGCAGAAACGCGCCTGTAGAAGTAGATCTTCTGCAGGTAGAAAAAGTTTAGCAAAAAACCTCCGGTTTTTTTGCGGTGGGAGAGGCTGTTGCCGCCTCGCAGACCACAAAGGAGTAAAAATGGCAAAGAAAAAAGTTACAGCTTACATTAAGCTGCAATGTCCTGCGGGAAAAGCCACGCCGGCGCCGCCTGTAGGACCTGCGCTTGGACCTCACGGGGTCAGCGCGCCTCAGTTTGTCCAGCAGTTTAACGACAAGACAAAGAGTATGGAACCGGGTCTTATCATTCCGGTAGTAATCACTGTTTATGCGGATAAAACATTTACATTTATCCTCAAAACTCCTCCGGCATCGGTTTTGATCAAAAAAGCCATCGGGCTTGATAAAGGATCAAAAGAATCGCACAAGGTTAAGGTCGGCAAAATTTCCAGAAAACAGCTTGAAGAAATCGCCAAAACAAAAATGTCCGATCTTTCAGCTAACGATCTTGACGCGGGCGTAAAGATTATCGCCGGGACTGCCAGATCAATGGGTGTAGAGGTGGAAAAATGAAACGCGGAAAAAAATATAACGAAAGCGTAAAAAAATATAACAGCGCAAACACCTATGAATTAAAAGAAGCGTTGACCCTTGTTAAGTCGATGGCTTTTGCGAAGTTTGATGAAACCGTAGACATCTCTGTAAAACTCAACCTTAAAAAAAGCCAGTCGGTTCGCGATACTGTAGTTCTTCCGCATCAATTCCGCGGCGAGAAAAAAGTTTTGGTTTTCTGCAAACCAGAAAAAGAAAAAGAAGCCCAGGACGCGGGAGCGGCGTTTGTCGGCGCTGACGACTTAATCGAAAAAGTAAAAAGCGGCTGGACAGATTTTGACGTTGCTGTCGCTACTCCCGATATGATGAAAGATGTCGGCAAGCTCGGTATGGTATTGGGACGCAAGGGGCTTATGCCGAACCCGAAAACAGGAACAGTATCTTTTGATCTTAAAGGTACGTTAGCTGAACTTAAAAAAGGACGCGTTGAATTCAGGGCGGATAAAACAGGCGTTATGCATCTTGCGGTCGGCAAAGTTTCGATGGAGCCGGAAAAGGTCGCGGAAAACATCACCGTTGTAATGACCGAAGTTAAGCGCAAACGTCCGGTTGATGTTAAAGGTGAGTTCATTCAAACCGTTTCTGTCGCGAGCACAATGGGACCCGGCGTATGGGTTGCCCTGAATGACAATGAGTAAGGAGTAAATATGGCTATAATTGCTAAAAAAATACAGGAAACAAAAACCAAGGCAATCGGCGAATTGAAAGAAACGCTGAGCGCCGCGAAGGATTTTATTTTTACCGAATACCGCGGTCTTACGGTAGAACAGATCACCAATTTAAGAAAACAGCTTCGCACAAAAGAAGTTGAGTATAAAGTTGTAAAAAATAATTTCGCGAAGATTGCTTTTGAACAGTTGTCAACGCCCGATGTATCGCCGTATCTTGTCGGTCCTACGGCAGTTGCGATTACTCCCAAGGATCCAAACGAAGTCGCGAAAATTTTCTACGACTTTTTAAAGGAAGTTCCGGCTCTCAAGGTGAAAGGCTCTTTAATCAGCGGTTCAGTTTATAACGCCGCGATGACAGAAGCGTTCTCGAAACTGCCGGGAAGACTGGAACTTATATCGATGCTTATGTCGGTAATGAACGGTCCTGTCCGCAATCTTACATGCGCGCTTAACGACGTGCCTTCCAGACTGGTGAGAACAGTGAAGGCTGTCGCAGACAAGAAGGGCGCATAAGCTCTGTATTAGTAAACAAGCCTTCAGGCTTCGCACGCCGTATATGGCGCTGCTGCCGTTCCTGTCGGTTTAAATAAAAGTCTGGCTGCGGTCAGACAAGCGCATCGTATGAAGCGCGTAACAAACAATTAGGAGAAGATAATATGGCAGCCACAAAAGAAGAAATTTTAGAATCGATTGCATCGATGACAGTTCTGGAAGTATCAGAGCTTGTTAAAATGATGGAAGAAAAATTCGGCGTTTCTGCCGCAGCTCCTGTCGCTATAGCGGCAGCCGGCGCAGGCGGAGCAGCCGCTGCTCCTGCAGCAGAAGAGAAAACAGAATTTAATGTTATTCTCAAAGCTTTTGATGACACGAAGAAAATCGCCGTTATTAAGGAAGTCCGCGCTGTTACAGGGCTTGGACTCAAAGAAGCGAAAGACCTTGTCGAAGGCGCGCCCAAACCGCTTAAAGAAGGCGTATCCAAAGACGAAGCCGCGAAAATCAAAGAACAAGTTACCGCAGCAGGCGGCACTGTTGAGATTCAGTAGATTTTGTTTAAATTAATTGAGGCTTTTTTCATAACTAACCGGGTTTTGAAAAAAGCTCAATTTTCTTTCCGCATCGGCGCACGAAGGATAATTTCCTTTGTGCGTCTTTGTGATTATTATTGAAGCAGTTGTTGTATCAGAACATCTTGATAAACCGGTAACAGACATTGTCTGTTATCAAATAGGAGTAAAGAATGGCGAAGATGAAGACAACCGACAAGCGTACATACATAGGAAAAGATATTCAGGACGTGATGGATCTGCCGGATCTTATCAATATTCAGCTCAATTCCTACGAACGTTTTTTACAAAGAGATAAAGTCAACAAAGGCGAAAAACTCGCTCTTCAGGGACTTCAGGAAGTGTTTGAATCAACCTTCCCCATAAAAAGTCCAAACGAAGATATGCGGCTTGAATTTGAGTACTACACCTTTGATGAAGATAATATAAAAGTAACAGAGCTTGAATGTAAGCAGAAAGGTCTTTCATATTCTGTTCCTCTTAAAGCGCGCGTTAATCTCGCGTTTCAGCAGACAGGCGAGATTCGCCAGAAAGATATTTACATGGGCGACATTCCGCTCATGACAGAGCGCGGAACTTTTATCATAAACGGCGCGGAAAGAGTTGTTGTTTCCCAGATTCACCGCTCTCCGGGCGTTATTTTCAGCCACGAAAAAGGCATTTATTCTTCGCGCATTATTCCTTACCGCGGAAGCTGGCTGGAATTTGAAATCGATCAAAAACGCGAGCTTATTTACGCTAAGATTGACAGAAAAAAACGGATACTGGGAACAATTTTTCTGCGCACCCTTGGCTTTAATACCAGAGAAGAAATTATTAACGCTTTTTATGTTACAGACACTCTCAAGATTAAAGATGACCGCGAAACAAAGGAAAAAATTTCGGGCAAAATTCTTGCGCAGTCGATTTATGTTAAAGACGAGAGCTCTTCCAAAAATGAAGACAGGCTGCTTTACAGAGCCGGTGAAAAACTTCATCCGCACATTGTGGACGAACTTTTAAAAAATGATATTAAATCAATCATTTATATTGATTTTGAAGCAGAAGGCTCTCTTAATTCGACGATGCTTTTAAATTGTTTTGAACGTGAAGATATTAAATATACAAAAGAAGGAGCCGGAAACGAGCCGACAAAAGAAGACGCGTTAATGGCGGTTTATTCTGTTTTAATGCCCGGCGAATCCATCACTGTGGATCAGGCGGAAAAGGATCTTCTTGGAATGTTCTTCTCCGACCGCCGCTACGACCTTGGCAAAGTCGGACGTTATAAACTCAATAAAAAATTCGCGCTGGATCTTCCTGTAAATAAATTTACCCTTGCAAATGACGATATTATCGCCACGATGAAACATCTTATCAAAGTTTATGTAGGCGATGAGTATATAGATGATATTGATCATCTCGGAAACAGGCGCATCCGTTCTGTCGGTGAGCTGATGGCAAACCAGATGAAGACCGCGTTCAGCCGCATGGAAAGAATCGCGAAAGAAAGAATGAGTCTTAAAGAGACCGACACAATTAAGCCGCAGGAATTAATTTCGATTAAACCGATTGTCGCGGCTATTAAGGAATTTTTCGGCTCCAGCCAGCTTTCGCAGTTTATGGATCAGGTTAATCCGTTAGCTGAACTTACCCACAAGAGGCGCCTTAACGCGCTTGGTCCCGGCGGACTTTCTCGCGACAGGGCCGGCTTTGATGTGCGCGAAATTCACTACACCCACTACGGCAGAATGTGCCCCATCGAAACTCCCGAAGGTCCGAATATCGGTCTTATTGTCTCTCTCGCCAATTATACCCGCGTTAATGAATACGGCTTTTTGGAAACGCCTTACCGCAAGGTAAACAAGGGCGTCGCGACAAAGGATATCGAGTATCTTTCAGCGATGGACGAAGATCGCTACTTTATCGCGCAGGCTTCGGCGAAAGTTAACACCAACGGCTCATTCGCCGATCCGCAGATTTCCTGCAGAAAACAGGG
>Ga0209755_10003240_pt1 | contig 20669 bp, 14 predicted proteins | sample TergutCo191P1_FD_187301 | JGI IMG/M metagenome (GOLD analysis project Ga0209755, IMG submission 187301) | Cornitermes sp. P1 segment gut microbial communities from Petit-Saut dam, French Guiana - Co191P1 (SPAdes) (version 2) | ecosystem: Host-associated > Arthropoda: Insects > Digestive system...
GCATTGTGAGCCTCGCGGTTATCGCCGTCGGGATGCTCTTCTTTATCATACGGCTGTTGAAGCCAATTGACCTATTGACGACGACCCTTGACGGTGCCGCAAATGGCGATTTGACGAAAAGGCTTCCAGAGATCGGCAACGACGAGATAGCCAGGGCTTCCCGTTCCTTCAACCAAACAATGGAAGAACTTCGCAAAATGATAACCGCAATCAAACAGCAGGCGGGAACGTTGTCGGACATCGGCACCAACCTTGCCAGCAACATGACCCAGACCGCATCCGCAATGAACCAGATTGCGGCGAACATCCAGAGCATAAAGGGTCGAGTGCTTAACCAAAGCGCAAGCGTCACAGAGACCAACGCAACGATGGAGCAGGTTACGGTAAACATCAACAAGCTTAACGGCCAGGTGGACAACCAGACGAACGCCGTGTCGCAGGCATCGTCCGCAGTTGAGGAGATGATCGCGAATATCAAGTCCGTCACAGAGACCCTCATGAAGAACGTCAAAAATGTGCGCGAACTGCAGGAGTCGGCGGGAACCGGCAAGGCGAGCCTGCAGGAGATGGCGCACGACATTCAGGCCATAGCGCGCGAGTCCGAGGGTCTTCTGGAAATCAACTCTGTGATGGAGAACATCGCCGGCCAGACGAACCTTCTTTCGATGAACGCCGCAATTGAGGCGGCGCGGGCAGGCGAGCTAGGCAAGGGCTTTGCGGTGGTGGCTGGCGAGATCCGCCAACTTGCCGAAAACTCCAGCAATCAGTCAAAGACCATCGGGGAAGTGCTCAAGAAGATCAAGGACTCGATGGACAAGATAACCCGCTCCGCCGAAAACGTCATTAACAACTTTGAGGCGATCGACCAAGGCGTGAAAACGGTCGCGGAACAAGAGGAAATGATCCGCCGCGCGATGGAGGAACAGGGGCATGGGGGTCGGCAGGTTCTAAGCGCGTCCGGGCAGGTCGGCGACATAACCCAGCAGGTGCGGGGCAGTTCGATTGAGATGCTCGAGGGCAGCAAGGAAGTAATCCAGGAAAGCAAAAACCTGGAGAAGGCGACGCAGGAAATAACCAATGGGATCAACGAGATGGCCGCCGGGGCGGAGCAGGTGAACCAGGCGGTGAACACGGCAAACGACCTTAGCGGCAGGACACGGGAAAACATTTCCACCCTGACGCGGGCCGTTTCACAGTTCAAGGTATAACCCAGGGAGGCGTGGTACATACCCTGCCTTTTGTCGCCCCAAAAGGCAGGGTATGTACTTTTCGCGGACAATCAGCGGTTCCCTCGGCGGTATTCTGGTCTGTTCCGGTACAATTCATTGACAAAAGCAGTGGCTTCTTGTATAATGTACTGTAGATTCAAACATAAGCAGGTACAACAATGAAAAATCAAAGCATCAAATCAAAAATCGTGATCATGCTGGCCATTATCATGCCAATCACGATTGTGGTAGTTGGTATCGTTCGTATAGGCGAAACGCAAAGCCTGTCCATGGCAACCGTAGCCGAGCGTCTGGAAAGCAACGTCGTCATGACCGATCTGGTCTTCACCAAAATGATGAACAACGCCTGGAGTACGCTGGATGTCATGTACGCTTTCCCGGCCTTGCAGGCTGCCATGCGGGGTGCCTCCATAGAGCCCCTTCATTATGTCTTATGGCCCTTGTTCGAGATCAATACGATGTTGGGCGAAATAACGCTTGGGGGCAACGTGTTCGAATACGGCGTTTACGGTGCCTTAATGACTAAAGACAGCGATTTCTACATACTGTACTCGGCCTTCACTTTTCCCATGGCTCCGGGTTTTAACGTAAGAAACACCCCGTTCGTCGAGAACGCCCGGCAGGCCGAGCTGGGCAACTCGTGGAAGAGTAACGTAGTCCCAAGCCCCGTAACCGGCCTGATGCAGATTTGGATGACGCGCCCCGTAATGGAGGGCAACACGCTCCTGGGCATGATAGGCATACCTGTCCACACCGCGGGTTTGGCCCATTATCTGGAAAGCGAGGTCTACCAAACAGGGCGGTACTTTACCGTAATAACCGACACCCTGGGCAACGTGGCCTATTCCAACAGATACGAATATGTGGGTCGAAACATCATTGAGCTGGGCATGGCTCCCAGCCTGGCCCAGCTGCCGCGGGATCAAATGTTCGAGTACAGATCCACGGTAACGGGCAACAGGGAACTTGTGCGTCTGCACGTGGCGCCGGAAAATGGCTGGATGGTTATCAGCGGCATAGATCGTGCGTCAAGAATGGCCACGGCTGGGGATATGATCCTGAGCGTGTTGCCTACGCTTATAGCAATGCTTATCGCCGTGGCAATGGTTCTATATATCCTGTGGCTTTTGAAGCCCCTTGGGCTTTTGACTCGCACCCTTAACGACATCGCAAACGGCGAGGGGGATTTGACGGTAAGGCTTCCCGAAACTGGGGCGAAGGAGATAGCCGACGCGTCCAGGTACTTCAACCAGACCATGGGGAAGATAAGGGATTTGATCGTCGCAATCAAAAGGCAAGCCGGGACGCTGTCGGACATTGGCAACGATCTTGCAAGCAACATGACCCAGACCGCGTCCGCCATGAACCAGATTGCGGCGAACATCCAGAGCATAAAGGGCAGGGTCATAAACCAAAGCGCCAGCGTCACCGAGACAAATGCCACCATGGAGCAGGTTACGGTAAACATCAACAAGCTAAGCGGCCAGGTGGACAACCAGACGAACGCCGTGTCGCAGGCATCGTCCGCAGTTGAGGAGATGATCGCGAACATCAAGTCCGTCACAGAGACCCTCATGAAGAACGTCAAAAATGTGCGCGAACTGCAGGAGTCGGCGGGAACCGGCAAGGCGAGCCTGCAGGAGATGGCGCACGACATTCAGGCCATAGCGCGCGAGTCCGAGGGCCTTCTGGAAATCAACTCGGTGATGGAGAACATCGCCGGCCAGACGAACCTTCTTTCGATGAACGCCGCAATTGAGGCGGCGCGGGCAGGCGAGCTAGGCAAGGGCTTTGCGGTGGTGGCTGGCGAGATCCGCCAACTTGCCGAAAACTCCAGCAATCAGTCAAAGACCATCGGGGAAGTGCTCAAGAAGATCAAGGACTCGATGGACAAGATAACCCGCTCCGCCGAAAACGTCATTAACAACTTTGAGGCGATCGACCAAGGCGTGAAAACGGTCGCGGAACAAGAGGAAATGATCCGCCGCGCGATGGAGGAACAGGGGCATGGGGGTCGGCAGGTTCTAAGCGCGTCCGGGCAGGTCGGCGACATAACCCAGCAGGTGCGGGGCAGTTCGATTGAGATGCTCGAGGGCAGCAAGGAAGTAATCCAGGAAAGCAAAAACCTTGAGAAGGCGACGCAGGAAATAACCAATGGGATCAACGAGATGGCCGCTGGTGCCGAGCAGGTGAACCAGGCGGTGAACACGGCAAACGACCTTAGCGGCAGGACACGGGAAAACATTTCCACCCTGACGAGGGCCGTTTCGCAGTTCAAGGTATAACCCAGGGAGGCGTGGTACATACCCTTTTATCGCCCCCAAAGGCAGGGTATGTACCTTCCGCAGACAATCAGCGGCTCCCTAGATCAAGGGCTATCCGCACAGAACAACCGAAACGTCGTTCACGTTTGTGCCCGTTGGGCCAGTAATGATAAGTCCATCCGCAGCTTTAAGGGCGTGGTAGGCATCGTTGTTTCCAAGGACTTTGTCGATATCCAGGCCCTGTTCACGGAGCCTCGCCGCCGTGGTGTAATCGACAATGCCACCAGCGGCATCCGTGGGCCCGTCCGTGCCATCGGAACCAAGCGAGAAGATCAGGGTATTTTCCAGTGCGTCTATGCCCTTTGCGGCGGCCAGGGCAAGTTCCTGGTTGCGACCGCCTTTCCCACTGCCCTTGAGCCGCACTACTGTTTCACCCCCGGCGATAATAGCGCAGGGTTTTTCGAACGAGTTCGTCGAGTTTTGGGTGTCCACCGCAATGCATGACAGGAACTTCCCTGCCTCGGAGGCCTCGCAGTTCAACACCGTCGTAAGCACGTAGGGGGTGTAGCCCAGCGACTTCGCCGCCTTTGCGGCCGCCTCGCAAAGCGAGCGAACGCTGCCAGTAATAACCGTTTCGACATTGTCCACCTTCTTGGGTGTCTCCTGCGCAAGATAGCCTTTCTGAAGCTCGGTCAGGCGTATACCGTATTTGTCCACAATCGCCTGGGCATCTGCCGCCGTAGTTTCGTCGGGTACCGCAGGGCCAGAGGCGATGGAATCCAGCCTGTCGCCCAACACGTCCGAAAGCACGATCGAGAATACCTTTGCCGGCCTGCAAATCTCCGCAAACCTTCCAGCCTTTACCCTCGACAGGCGTTTACGGATCGTGTTCACTTCTATTATGTCAGCACCACAGGCGAGAAGCTGATTGGTCAGCGTCGCAAGATCCTCGAGCCTTAGGCCCTCCAGCGGAGCCTCGAACAGGGCGGATCCACCGCCTGAAACCAGAAACAGCAGTTCGTCGCCTTCTTTAAGGCTTTCGGCAAGGGCCAGTGCGCTTTGCGTTGCCTTTACGGTGTTTTCGTCGGGCCTTGGGTGCCCGGCCTCGAAGATTTCCATTTTTGGGATGCATCCCTGCGAATGCGCATATTTCGTAATTACAATCCCCTTTGCGATTTTGCCCCCAAGGTAATCCGTCGCCGCCTTCGCCATCGTCCAGGCCGCCTTGCCAATGGCTATAACGTAAACACCGTCGCCAAACTCGTGTTCACGCAAGGCCTTTTCAACGGACTCCTGGGGCAGATTTCCGTTGATTATGTCTTTTATCATTAGTCGTGCGTGTTCACGCATTTTTTTCATCATAGCCATACCCCCCCGGGCCTCATTGTAGCACATTATTATGGGTACGTACTGGCCTGTTTCCCCAGGGCAACAGCAATTGCTCTTATATACAGAAACAAAATTGCTTTAAGGCCATTTTTTTTACCAACATTTGGACGGATTTTACCAGTTCGCTGTACAGAAAGTGAGTGTTTCTGGGGCTTTCATCCTTAGAAGATGGCCTGAAAAAAACAAATGCTGTTGCCTTGCTGTTTCCCGTACGATTTATTGACGAAAACAACATTGTTCTTTATAATATACTATAGGTTCCAAACGCAGGAGGACACAACAATGGAAAACCTAAGCATAAAAAAGAAGGTTACAATCGCAATGGCAATTATCATACCGGTTTTGCTTGTAGCGACCGGTGTGACTCGTATAAACGAGACGCAAAACTTGTCTATGGCAACCGCAGCCGATCGCCTGGAAAGCAATGTCACGATGACCGAGCTGGTCTTCGACAAATTTTACAGCGTCGCCTGGAGTAAGTTGGATATCTTATACTTCTTGCCGCAGGTACAGGCGGCTGTACGGGGCCAAGGCAACATAGAGGAACTCTCGGCGGTTCTCTGGGCCATGTTCGAGGGCATCACGCCCTTGGGCCAAATCACGATTGGCGGCAATGTGATTCACTACGGTGTTTTTGCCAGCCTTCTGGTGTTTGACAGCAACTTTGATCTCATATATTCGGCCACCAACTTTCCGATTGCCCCTGGTTTCAACGCACGGAATACCCCGTTTACCGAGAATGTCCGGCAGGCTCCGTTGGGAAACCCTTGGCTTAGCAACGTAGTCTACAGCCCGGTAAGCGGCCTGATGCAGGTCTGGATTACAAGACCCATAATGGAAGGCAACACCTTCCTTGGCATGGTTGGCATACCGGTACATGCCGCGGGCTTGGGCCTCTATCTGGAGACGGTAGCCTATCGAACCGGCGTGTACTTTACCGTGATAGCCGACAATCTCGGTCGCGTTGCCTATTCCAACAGGCCTGGCTATACAAACGAGAACCTTGTGGATTTGGGCTTTGCTCCCAGCCTGGCCTTGCTGCCGCAGGATCAAATGTTCGAATATACCTCCACGGTAACGGGCAACAGGGAACTCACACATCTGCACGTGGCGGATAACGGCTGGATCATTGTCAGCGGCATCGACCGTACATCAAGGACGGCCACGATTCGGAATATAATCATGAGCGTGGTGCCCGCACTTTTGGTGTCGCTTGTCTGCATGTCGTTGATTTTGTATATCTTGTGGCTCTTGAAGCCCTTTGACCTTCTGACGCGCACCCTTAACGACATCGCAAACGGCGAGGGGGATTTGACGGTAAGGCTTCCCGAAACTGGGGCGAAGGAGATAGCCGACGCTTCCAGGTACTTCAACCAGACCATGGGGAAGATAAGGGATCTGATCGTCGCAATCAAAAGGCAAGCCGGGACGCTGTCGGACATTGGCAACGATCTTGCAAGCAACATGACCCAGACCGCGTCCGCCATGAACCAGATTGCGGCGAACATCCAGAGCATAAAGGGCAGGGTCATAAACCAAAGCGCCAGCGTCACCGAGACCAACGCAACGATGGAGCAGGTTACGGTCAACATCAACAAGCTTAACGGCCAGGTGGACAACCAGACGAACGCCGTGTCGCAGGCATCGTCCGCAGTTGAGGAGATGATCGCGAACATCAAGTCCGTCACAGAGACCCTCATGAAGAACGTCAAAAATGTGCGCGAACTGCAGGAGTCGGCGGGAACCGGCAAGGCGAGCCTGCAGGAGATGGCGCACGACATTCAGGCCATAGCGCGCGAGTCCGAGGGCCTTCTGGAAATCAACTCGGTGATGGAGAACATCGCCGGCCAGACGAACCTTCTTTCGATGAACGCCGCAATTGAGGCGGCGCGGGCAGGCGAGCTAGGCAAGGGCTTTGCGGTGGTGGCTGGCGAGATTCGCCAACTTGCCGAAAACTCCAGCAATCAGTCAAAGACGATCGGGGAAGTGCTCAAGAAGATCAAGGATTCGATGGACAAGATAACCCGCTCCGCCGAAAACGTCATTAACAACTTTGAGGCGATCGACCAAGGCGTGAAAACGGTCGCGGAACAAGAGGAAATGATCCGCCGCGCTATGGAGGAACAGGGGCATGGGGGTCGGCAGGTTCTAAGCGCATCCGGGCAGGTCGGCGACATAACCCAGCAGGTACGCGGCAGTTCGATTGAGATGCTCGAGGGCAGCAAGGAAGTAATCCAGGAAAGCAAAAACCTGGAGAAGGCGACGCAGGAAATAACCAATGGGATCAACGAGATGGCCGCCGGTGCCGAGCAGGTGAACCAGGCGGTGAACACGGCAAACGACCTTAGCGGCAGGACACGGGAAAACATTTCCACCCTGACGAGGGCCGTTTCGCAGTTCAAGGTTTAACCCAGGGAGGCGTGGTACATACCCTTTTGTCGCCCCCCCCCAAAGGCAGCATGGTATGTACCTTTCGCGGACAATCAGCGGTTTCCTAAGATCATCCTGGTTGCGACCGCCTTTCCCACTGCCCTTGAGCCGCACGATTGTCTCGCCCCTGGCGATATGGCGCAGGGTTTAGAGCCTCATTATAATACATATCACAATATCTGACACCCTCGCACCTGCCGTGCAAATTTCAATTTTTGCTTGACAAAAACGCAAAGGATATGCTATAATGATCGTAGAAAACAGAATAAGATGTAGCGAAGGCTACCTTGCACCCACGCAAGCCAAAATTGCGGACAGCAGTCATGCTGGTAAGCATTTTGGCTTGTTTTTTTTTGCAAGATGGTCTGGGCTAGGGCTTATTGTGGAAATAAAGAAAGGCAGAGGGAGAGCGTTATGGCAGAGAACCACATTAAAAATGAAAAACAGGAGAGTATCGCCAGGAAACCAACATTGACACATCTACTAAGGTTTACGCTCCCCACAATTTTATCCACATTGATAATGAATACCTTCGGGATAGTGGATGGCATTTTTGTATCAAGGTTGATTGACCCCATAGCTCTATCGGCGGTCAACATTGTATTTCCGTTTATGTCTTTTGTTATGGCCTTCGGATTTATGATGAGTGTGGGGGGCAATGTCTTGGTAGCAAAGAAGATCGGTGAAGGGCGAGAAAAAGAGGGCAGGGAAAACTTTAGCCTTATAACGCTCGTGTCACTTATTGGAGCTACCGTAATAGCAATTATAGCGATATTTTTCCCCGACTTTATATTGAACATCTTAGGTGTTGATGATTATATTCGCCCAATCGCAATGGAATATATGCAACCAATGTTGTATTTCCTGCCCGCCGCAGTATTGGGCATGGTTTTTCAACAGTTCCTGATAACGGTCGGTAAAGCACATTACAGTGCGGTAATGTCATTTGTAGGCGGGTTTTTGAGTGCAGGTTTGAATTATGTGTTTATTTACTTGCTGGATATGGGTATTAGCGGCGCGGCTTTTGCAACAAGTATGGGCTGGCTCCTGCCCAGCGTGGTAGGGCTAGTATACTTCACATTCAAGAGAAGCGGTATGGTGTACTTGGTATGGCCTAAGCTTGATTTTAGGGCCTTGGGTAGGTCGTGTGTAAACGGAGCATCCGAAATGGTGGCAATGCTCTCCGTCAGCATCACAACCGTTCTGATGAATAATATTTTGATGGGCTTAGACGGCGGAGGGCCAATGGCGGTAGGAGCCTCCGCTATAATGTTTGGTGGCATGGGAATATTCGCGGCATTGTTTATGGGCTATTCGTCCGGCGTTGCACCAATAGTCAGCTATAATTACGGCAAAGGCGATACCGACAATCTAAAGAAGGCATATTCGAACAGCCTGCGTCTGATAGGCATTCTTTCTGTGATTGCATCTGGCCTGGCTTTTTTATCGGCGGATTTACTGATAAGTATTTATGGTATACCCGTAGGTACACCCATGCACGATATGGCGCGAACTGGGCTTATGTTTTTGGCTGGGGGGTTTGTATTTATGGGCTTTAATTCTTTCGGCTCCATGTTTTTTACGGCCTTGAATAACGGTGTGGTGTCTTCGGTGATGGCCTTGTTTAACACGCTTATCTTCGTTGCTATTACGCTTGTTACTTTACCAGCCTTGTTTGGCTTGACTGGTGCATGGGCAGCTACACCTGCCGCAGAAGTTTTGAGCATTATAATGACCGTAACTTTCTTCAAGCTGATGAAGAAAAAATATGCTTATGCCTGAGTTTTGTCCCAATGCGAAATAAACAGGAATCATCCTGGAGATCCGGCACTGGGAACCTCTGGTCTCTGGATCGGTTTATGAGGCTAGGGTTAAACTTTAAACTGCGAAACAGCCCGCACCAAAGAGGAGATGTTTTCACGGTTTTTGTTGGTCAAATCGTTGACGCTGTTTACCGCCGTGTTCACCTGCTCCGCACCGGCGGCCATTTCGCTCATGCCCACGGTTATTTCCACCGTCACTTCTTCCAGATTTTTACTTTCCTGGATGACTTCCTTGCTGCCTTGGAGCATTTCCTCCGAGCCGCCTCTTACCTGCTGGGTTACCTCGTTTACCTGGGTGGACGACTGAAGTATCTGCTTGCCCCCCTGATTCTGTTCTTCCATTGCGTTACGGATTTTTTCACCCTGCTCGGCGACAGTCTTTACCCCCTGGTCTATCACCTCAAACCGCTCCAAAACATTGTCCGTGGAGTGGGTGATCTTGTCTATCGAGTCCTTGATTTTATTCAGTACAACGGAGATCGTATTGGACTGGCTGCTGGAATTTTCGGACAGCTTGCGTATCTCCCTGGCGACCACCGCGAAGCCCTTGCCCGCTTCACCGGCACGGGCCGCCTCTATAGCCGCGTTCATCGACAGTAGGTTTGTAAGGGCCGCTATGTTTTCCACCACCGTATTGATTTCCAAAAGCCCCTCGGATTCCCTGGCAATCTCCTTTATATCCCCAACCACCTCCTGCAGGCTGGATTTGCCTTCCACCGCCGATTCCTTGAGTTCCGCAAGGCTCTGGGTGTTTTGGGCAAGAGTCGAGGTAACGGACTGGATGTTGGCAAACATTTCCTTGATGGCGGACGCTGATTGGGACACGGCACCGCTTTGGATTTCAACGTGACCGCTTAGTTTGTTAATGTTGCCAGTAACCCTCGCCATGGTCGCGTTGGTATGGCTGACACTTGTGCTCTGGTCTAAGGCCTTATCCTTAACGCTCTGAATGTTGGCGGCAATTTGGTTCATTGCGGACGCTGTCGTTGTCATGTTGATTGCAAGGTTGTCGCCTATCTCGGACAATATTCCCGACTGCCCTTTGATGGCGGTGATCATTTTCCTGAGTTCCTCCATGGTTTTGTTGAAAGAACGGGAAGCCTCGGCTATTTCGTCATTGCCCTGTTCCGGAAGCCTTTTCGTCAAATCGCCGTCGGCAGTGTCGTTAATTGTCTGCGTCAAAAGAGTGACAGGCTTTATAAGCCGCCTTATGTAAACGAACAATACAACGCCGAGAATCAAAAGACCGATGGCGCTGAGAATAATCAAATTGCGCTGCGCCGCCATCGTAGCGTTTATCGTGCGCTCGTTGGAAAAGGCCACGGAAAACATTCCCACGGGAACGCCCGCCGCATTATGTATCGGAAAGGCATACATATGATGCGGCACGCCGTCTATAGGTATGAGATCCCTGAATATCCGATTTTCTTCGAGCACGATCTGTGCCACCAAGGGATCCGCCTCCCTGCCCAGGGCGCGGTCGCCGTAATCGTCCAGGACAGTGGTTGCGATGATCTCGGTGCCCGAATAGAGCGAGACATGCGCGTTAAAAACCTCGGCGAATGTATCGACAAACGCATCTTCGTTCATGACCATGCGCGCTATAAAAATACCAATCCGCTGGCCGCCGAATGTTATCGGCGTGTACGTGGACACGGCCATACGGATGGCCCCGGAACCGACGCTGAACGCGGATACGGTTTCGCCCCGCATGGCCGCCTGAACATTGACCGAACCGGCCTGGGAGTCCCCAAACATGGGGGGTATGTTTGTTCTAATAATGGTAGTTCCATTTTCATCAAGCACCAGGAGTATACCCGCCTCGATTTCCACCCTTCTGCCTTCCAGATACGCAAGCAGCGCCGCCCTGTCGATGGCTCCCGTGGCGGCATGATTTATGATAACATTGGCAATAATATCGCTCTGGGCTACAATTCGGGTTGACAGGGCCGAAATATCCGTCAGTTCGTCAAAGCGCAGGTGCGTGGACTCCGAGATCATCGTGGCTCTTTCTCCCGCAAGGTCGTCGGTAAGGTTCTGGATGACTATGGACGTATACACGACCACCAAAATCAACACGAGCATCATTATACCGATACTTGGGAGGAGGATCTTGCCTCTAAAACTTTTAAACATACAAACCTCTGATAAATAATACGCGGTATGGGTGCAAGGCTGGGCTATTTTGGACTAATTTTAAAAAAATAGTAAATACACCGCTGTTAGAAGTTCAAAATTCTAGCTACCAGGTGTGATTATACCACTTACGAGGCAACGTAGTCAAGGCTACATTTCGCCTGCTTTATGCTTCATCCATAATAAGTGGGCGGAGGGTGTCAAGCCGCCAAATACCGCTCAAGCGTGTTCAGCACCAGCGTAATGTCCAAGGGCTTGCCCAGGTGGCCGTTCATGCCAGCGGCAAGGCAGATGTCCACATCGTCTTGAAAAACGTTTGCCGTCATTGCGATGATGGGGACGCACTTTGCTTCGGCGACGTTCATCTCGCGTATGCGTCGCGTCGCGGCAAGGCCGTCCAGTTTCGGCATTTGCAGATCCATGAAAACAATATCGTAGCGATCCGGCGCGCCTCTAAACATTTCCACTGCCTGTGTGCCGTTTTCGGCGCATTCGACTTTGATTCCGGTCGGCTCAAGCATGGAGATAACGATTTCGCGGTTTATTTCTATGTCCTCTGCCAAGAGCAAGGTGTGGCCTTCGTAGTTTGCCGGGACTTGCGGAACCTCGCCTGGGTCTTGGGAATCCTCCACGGTCGCCAGGCCAAAGGGGACGGCAAACATGAACTTCGAGCCCTCGCCCAATTGCGACTCCATCCAGATTTTGCCGCCCATCTTCTCCACGATGCGCTTCGAAATGGCGAGCCCAAGGCCCGTGCCGCCCAGCGCATTGGAGCCGCCTGTTTCCACCTGCTTGAAAGCGTTAAACAAGTGGGATTGCTGATCCTCGGAGATCCCGATGCCAGTGTCAGCCACCTCGACGTACAGCGTGTCGTCCGCAGTGAGCCTCGCTCTTAGATTTATGCTGCCGCCGGAAGGCGTGCATTTTATCGCGTTGCCTACCAGGTTGATAATGACCTGCGCAAGCCGCACCTCGTCGGAAACTATAAATTGCGGGATTTCTTTGTCCAAGTTGGCCGCAAAGCCCAACTGCTTCGCCTCGATTTGAACACTTAGCATGCTGGCGATTCCGCTTACCATATTCCCGAAATTAAACGAGCGCAACTGCAGATCGTACTTGTCCGCCTCGATTTTGGACATGTCCAGGATTTGGTTGATGATGCTCATAAGATGATGGGATGCCTTTTCGATTTTGACGAGGCAGTCGTCTTTTTTTGCGGGGTCGGTTGACATCATGGCAATGCTCGCCAAGCCGATGACGGCGTTCATGGGTGTGCGAATCTCGTGGCTCATGTGCGAGAGGAAGCTGCGCTTGGCGCGGCTGGCCTCCTGCTCCCTGTCCAGCGCCAAACGCTTTTCTTCCATGTCCCTGGTCAGTCTGATATAGACGAACAATGCGATGCCAATAATCAAGAGGCCGATAGCGCTGATGATAACCAAATTGCGTTGCGCCTCTACCGTGGCGGCTATCGTGCGCTCGTTGGAAAACGCCACGGAAAACATGCCTATGGGGGCACCCGTTGCATCATGTATCGGAAAGGCATACATATGGTGCGGCACACCGTCGATCGGTATGAGATCCCTGAATATCCGGTTTTCTTCAAGCACGGTCTGCGCTACCAGGGGGTTCGCTTCCTTGCCCAGAACACGGTTTCCGTCTGCATCCCGAAGAGTGGTAGCGACGATCTCGATGCCTGCATAGAGTGACACATGCGCGTTAAAAACTTCAGCGAATGTATCGACAAATGCGTCTTCGTTCATGACGGTGCGCGCTATAAAAACGCCGATCTGCCGACTGCCGAAAGTTATCGGCGTGTAAGTGGATACGGCCATACGAATGGCCCCACCCCCAACGCTGAACGCGGATACGGTCCGACCCCGCAAGGCTGCCTGAACATTGACCGAACCGGCCTGAGAGTCCCCAAACACAGGGGGTAAGATCGTTCTAAGTATGGTAATCCCATTGTCATCAAGTACCAGGAATATGCCTGCCCCGATTTCCATTCTTCTGCCTTCCAGGTACGCAAGCAGCGCCGCCCTGTCGATGGCTCCCGTGGCGGCATAGCTTCTGACAAAATCGGCAAGAATATCGCTTTGGGCTACCACTTGGGTAGACAGGGCCGAAATATCCGTCAGTTCGTCAAAGCGCAAGTGCGTGGACTCCGAAATCATCGTGGCCCTTTCTTCCGCAAGGTCATCGGTAAGGTTCCGTATGGATATGGATGTATACACTACAAGCAAAATCAGCACAAGCATCATTATACCGATGCTTGGGAGAAGTATTTTGCCCCTGAAGCTTTTAAACATACAACCTCTGACAAACACTGGATACAAAGCTAAGGTGTTTTGGACTAATTTAAGAAAAAGTAAATGCACCCTTGTTAGGTGCCCAAAACACTGGCTACCAGATGTTACTATACCGCTTACAAGGTAATGGAGTCAAGGCTTCATCTATCCCTTCCCAAGGAAATCAGAGACCCCCGGCAAAGCCAGAGGCTTGAATTCGTGAGCCGCTCAAAACGGTTGGCAGGAATTATGCGCATGGCAGGAAGCGTGCCCCTCGCTGATTGCGGGCGTGATTACGATTTTGTCTTGTCAGGGTCGGAGTAAAGCCCCCGCGCTTCCAACGCAAGAACCGTTTCCGCCGCCGCTTCCATCATCCTTTCCGTTACCAACGGTACCAAAATAAAAACGCGGCGCAAACCGCGTTTGCACGAACGGGCTTGGCACGCAAGGTTTGCCGTTTCCCACATCTCGAAAAAGCGCGGTATAAAACCGAGCATCAAACTGATCCCAAGACTGAAAAATGCGATTCCCTGACCGTCGCCCCTGCCTGCCTTTTTCTTAATCCAATTTTCCAGTTTCGCGAGCGAAAGACGAAGTTCCTGCATCGTGGTAACGGCGAATAGGAAACTCGCGGCGGTAAAGACCACGATGATTCGCAATGCGGCGATTAGCCCCTCGAGAAAGCCATCCACACTGATGACGGTATCTCTTGGCCCGAGCGTTCTTGCAAACACAATTAGCAATGACAGTATTATTAGCGGCTTTGCCCCTTTAAGCAAGGCCCACAAGGGAATATGCGCGACAACACAGGCGGCGATTAACAGCAATACCGAAACGGCAATCCCGTGCAAAGAGGTAAGCACTAGAGAGGAAAGGACAAGCAACCCGAGTAACTTGAGCCCTGCGGGAAACCGATGAAACACGGAATTACCCGGCCTGTATGAAAAAGGCGTACTTTTTAATCGTCCAGCCATAAGCAGTCCTTTACCGAGGAATAGCAACGCCTGGGATCTCGCACGCCCCATGCGGGATCGAGCCTGTCCAAGACCGCTTCCGGAGGGCCGTCGTCGCGGATGCGTCCTTCATGAAGGATAACCAGCCGGTCGGCCAGGGCGAGAACCTTTTCCAACTCGTGGGTAAGGATGACTATGGTTTTACCGTCCCCTTTAAGCTCTTGAATCATGCGAAGGGTATTGACAACGCCGGGCCAGTCAAGGTTGGCGAAAGGCTCGTCCAGAATCACCGCGCGGCAACCCATCGCTACCACGCCGGCGACGGCAAGGCGGCGTTTTTCCCCACCGGAAAGCCGGCGAGGCGAACGTTCCCGCTTTTCCGCTATCTCCAGCTTTGCAAGCGCGGCTTCCGTGCGGGCGGCTGTTTCGGTTTTGGAAAAGCCAAGGTTCTCCGGGCCGAAGGCGACGTCCTCGGCAACGGTTTCCCCCACGATCTGCGCGTCCGCGTCCTGAAACACAAGCCCCAGTTCCCTGCGAAGTTTTCTTTCGGTATCCCTCACAAGCGACATGGATCGCCCCGCCTTGTACAATGGCAATCCCCTGAACAGCACCTCCCCGGCATCCGGTTCCATCAATCCGGCGATTATCTTCATAAACAGGGTTTTCCCCGATCCGTTCGACCCGGCAAGAACGATGCACTGGCCTTCGGGAATATCAAGGCTCACCTCCTTAAGCGCGGCAATTGCACCCTCGCCCTGCGAGGCACTCGGGAAACTTTTGGTAAGATTTTTTACCGAAAAAAGAGGAGCGTCGATCCGCATCGGCTCTACCGTGAAAGCAATTGCGCAGCCGTGCGCCTAAGCCGGGGAGTAATAAGCCCCGCAATCACTCCCTTGACGGCATCGCCGACAAGGAAGGGGAAGAAACCCGCGGCAAGGGTCTGCCACAGGCCGTCCAGGGACAGATATATATTTAGCCAGATCAGCCCGGGGATGTAGACGACAAGAAGCCCCACGACAACCGCAAGGGCGATTCTCCACGCCGGCGTTCTTGCGCCGGACACCGGGGTGCCGACGATAATCCCGGCGACAAAGGCGCTCAAAAGATAGCCGAAGATGTAACCGCCTGTCGGCCCAAGTATCACGGCAAGCCCCGCGCCTCCCCCGACGAATACCGGTGCGCCAACGGCCCCCGCCGCAATGAACAGAGCGACGACACCGACCCCCAAAAACGGCCCGAGTACCAAACCGGAAAGCAGGGTGAACATGTTCCGCAACGCGATGGGAACTGGCCCGATGGGAATTATAAGAAAAGCGCTTGCCGCGATTATCGCCGCGAACAGCGCGGCAAAAACCAGCGAGGTTATCGCCTTCCTTCGGCTTGGCAACTGGCCGAACATTGGTTTTTCTTCTTTCATATTTTCCTCCTGTAATATTCCTAATCCCGATGATAAACAAGCGAGGCGATCCCCGCGTTGAAACACATGATCCCCTCACCGCCTTCCACTTTAATGAGACATCTTCCCACGGAATCCGTCCCGGCAAAAATACCTTTCGCAAGCGGTGGCCCTTTTTTTCTGCCCCGCACGGTTCCATCGGCGGAACCCAGCTCCATAAGCGAGACGCTGGCCCCGATTCGATCCGCCATGGAATTCCATTCCTCCGCCAGAAGCCGGTTTCCGAAGGCATAAGCCTTGCCGTAATCCGTCTGTTTTTTTATTCGCCGCGCCTCGTCGCTTATCTTAAGCAGAAGTTCCCGGCGCGAGATCGGGTGCCCGATAAGCTCGGCGCAACTGACGGAGCCGCCCGTTGGGGCAGGGTTGTTCACGTTAATTCCTATACCGCTTGCCAGCCAGCAAATCGAATCCCCCTCCCCGGCAAGCTCCGTCATCAGTCCCGCGATTTTTCGATTGCCGATATAAACGTCGTTGGGCCAGCGCAGGCGGGCGGGCTTTCCGCAAAGGGAACCAAGGACACGGGCGACGGCGACTTGATGGAGCATTAGGGGCAGCCTGTAATCCGTCAACGCCATTGGCGATACCCGAACGGGGCGTTCCAGAACGGTAAAGTACAGGCCCCCCTGTTCGGAAACCCAGCTTCTGCCCAGACGTCCCTTCCCGGCGTTTTGTGTTTCGGCGATTACCACGGTTCCAGATGCGTTCCCCTGAGCGGCGTATTCCCGCATTCTGTCCATGGTGCTGCCGGTATTTTCGAAATATCGGAACATGGGCTCGTTTTCGCCGAATTCCCAGGGGTACAGAAAATCGGAGGGGCTTTCAGGGTCAAGCGAATAGCCCGATTCCAAAGTATCCACGGAGTATCCCGCCTTGACAAGGGACTGTATGCCTTTCCAGACGGCGACCCTTGAAATTCCCAAATCCACGGCGAGTTTGCCGCCGCTTATTGGCTTTCCGTTTCCGGCGCGTAAAACCTCGACAAGCCGTGCTTTCGTTGAGGGCGCGGAACCGCTTTTTTCCTTTGCGTTAACCATGACTATTTACAGGTTAACGCAAAGGCTGGAATAAGTCAAGTCGTCATTTGCGGGTGCCTCAACATGGCTGCGAGTGGGACCTTCTTACCCGTCTCAGGTAGCGAGCGTGTCGGAAAGCGGGGTGGTCAGATACCGTTCGCCTGAATCGGGCAACATGGTTACAATGGTTTTGCCCCTGTTTTCCTCCCTGCCCGCAAGCTGCAGCGCCGCCCAAACCGCCGCGCCGGAGGATATGCCCGCCAGTACCCCCTCCTCGTGCCCCAGCCTCCTTGCCGTGTCGAAGGCGCTGTCGTTGGTTACCCGAATGATCTCATCCACGACGGAAAGGTTGAGAATTTTTGGCACAAAGCCCGCGCCAATGCCCTGTATGCGGTGGGGGCCCGGTCTGCCGCCGGAAAGCACCGGGGATGCGTCCGGCTCCACCGCGACTATCCTTACGCCGGGCTTGCGGGTTTTCAGCACCTCGCCCACGCCGGTAATCGTGCCGCCGGTGCCGACCCCCGCCACGAAAATGTCCACTTCCCCGTCGGTGTCCTGCCAAATTTCCTCGGCTGTGGTGACTCGGTGAATCTGCGGGTTCGCCGGGTTCTCAAACTGCAACGGCATATAACTGTCAACAATCTTGGCGGTAAGCTCCTTCGCCTTTTTGACCGCACCGGCCATGCCCTCGTTGCCGGGGGTCAGAATCAGTTCTGCGCCGAGCATCCGCATCAGCTTGCGGCGTTCTATGGTCATGGTTTCCGGCATGGTCAGGATTAGCCGGTAGCCACGGGCCGCGCAGGCGAAGGCAAGCCCTATGCCGGTGTTGCCGCTCGTGGCCTCGATCACCACGCCTTCCGGCTTGAGCCTGCCGTCCTGCCGCGCCGTTTCCAGCATGGCCGCCCCTATGCGGCACTTTACGCTTCCGGCCGGGTTGAAGGCTTCCAGTTTGCCCAACAATTTCCCGGGCATTCCGGCTCCGATTTTGGACAAGCGCACTAGTGGCGTGCCCCCGATGACGTCGGTGATCGCGTCATATGTTTTTGAGCGAAAAATGTTTGTCATATCGAATACTCGCTTTCGTGGTCAATATCGAATTTGAACAGGGACTCTATGCGCCGCCTGATCTCCAACAGTTCCGGGTCGCTGCGCCGACGCGGACGCTCCACGTCAACGGCGAAGCGGTTCCGTATCGAGCCGGGGCCCGGGGAAAACACGATCACCTCGTCGGAAAGGTACAGCGCCTCGCTGGTGTCGTGGGTAACGATGACGATGGAAATGCCCGTTTCGTCCCACAGGCGCAGCAGGTCGTCCTGCAAACGTTCGCGGGTCAGGGTGTCAACAGCGGCGAAGGGCTCGTCCATCAAAATAATGCGCGGCTGCACCGCCAACGCACGGGCAAGGGCCAGACGCTGGCGCATTCCCCCGGAAAGCTGCGAAGGATACTTGCGCGGGGACTCGGCAAGACCCGTTTTTTTCAGGTACGCCATTGCCCGGCTTTCCCGTTCGCTCCGGGGAATGCCCCGCAGTTTCAAGGTGAACACCACGTTCTGCAGCACCGTCATCCAGGGGAACACCGCGTAATCCTGAAAGATCATTGCGATGTCATGTTTGGGACGGTTCCTGAACATGCTGTTTGCCAAGGGCGACAGGAATTTGTACTTGCGCCGGTAGGCCTCCATTTCCTTGCGTGTTGACGGCAAAGGCTCCAGCACCTGCACTCCGTCAATGTACACGCCGCCTTCTGTCGGGGCCTGTAGGCCGCCAAGGATTTCCAGAAAGGTGGACTTGCCGCACCCGGAGGGGCCCAGCAGACTGACGATTTTTCCATCCTCGATTGTCAACGATACTGACAGCACGGCGGTAGTGCCGTCGGCTGTGCGATCCTCGTTGATTACGGAAAAGAATTTGCTTACGTTGCGCGCTTCAATCATAGCTCCACCTTTATCTCCCCACTTTCCAGACTGCCAGTTTTGCTTCAACGAATTTCAGCACCTCGATCAGGAACCAGCCGATTACGCCCAGCGTAACCATGCACACCACCATCCGGGGAATCTGGAAAAAATGCCTGGACTCGTTAAGCACGAACCCGATTCCGGTGCGCCCGCCGTACATCTCGGCGATGACCAGCATTACAAGCCCCATCGCCACGCCGGTTTTGACGCTCATGATGATGGCTCCCAGGGAATGCCAAAAGTACACTCGCAAAATCAGCGTCAGCTCGCTTGCGCCGAACACTCGCGCGCTGGCAAGGTAGCGAGGCTCCGTGTCCTTGACCGCCTGGTAGGTGTTGAACAGGATTGGGTAAAACGCGCCGAGGAAAATCAGGAAGGTCTGCATGGGCAGGCCGACGCCGAAAAGGATAATCGTCAGCGGTACCCACGCCGGCGGCGGAATCGGCGCCAAAAGCTGGAAAAGCGGCAGCGCGCGCTTTCTGACGGCGACGTTCCAGCCCATCAGTATCCCGACGGGAATTGCGGTGACGATTGCGATGCTCAGCCCCAGAAAAAACCTGATCATGCTGTCCCCTACATGGCTCATGAAATTCCTGTTGACAATCATGTCCCAAAAAGCCACGGCCACGTCGCTGAGTGAAGGCGCAAGCGCGCGAGGCACCACCCCCAGCCTGGGCAGCAGTTCCCACAGTGCCAGCAGGGGGATAATTACCGCAAGAAACTCCAGCGAAAAAAGATTCTGCGCCGCGCCTTTGAAAAAAAGACCAAGTTCGCGCAACGCTACCCGGAAGACGTTGCGCACGCCGCGAATTTCGTATTTACTCATTTTTGCAATCTCCCCAACCTGCCGTTGCCCAGCCCCTTCCCATGTCTGTGGATGAAGGCGTTTACTATACTGTCGTCGGCGAGTGAGAAAGTCGGCACCGGCTGGCCTTGCAGAATCGCAAGCGGTATGCCGGTGTTGTCTGCCACCGCCTGGCGCAGTTGGTAGGGGGGGAGGGTATTGGTGGCAAGCAATGCTTCTATAAAGCTTTCCGCAGCCTCCAAGCTATCACGTCGTGCCAGCAGCACCCGCACGGTCTGATCCACGATAGCCGGGCAACATGCGTCCCCCGCTTCCATATCCCAGTTTTGGTAAAGGATTTGATTGCCGCCCTGCAAAGCCGCCGCCGAATAAGCGCCTCTGATGATCGCGCCGTCCACAGCCCCGACCGCCAGCGCGGGCAGCATGGCGTGGAAGGGCAGGTACTCAAAGGTTGCGCCGGAAATATCCGCACCCAACCGCACGGCGTCTTCCCTAAATGTACTCAGCAGTTTGCAGCGCGGATCGGCGGCGGCAATCGTCAGCCCGTCCAGTTCGTGCAAGCGGACGTTTAGCCCTTCGCGCAGCACAAGGGTTGCGCCGAAGGGATAGGTTATCACGCCCGCTACCGCGAACCGATTCGGAAACCCGTCTTGCATGGCAAGCGCCGGCAGGCTTTCCGCATCTACAAAGCCCGCGTCCAGTGCTCCCGCGACAAGCGCGGTGGCGATAGCCGACGACGAGCCAAACTGCCGGACGCTCAGATTAAGGCCGTCTTGGGCGGCATACAGGGGGGCGGAAAGAAAGCCCCCCTCATGCCCGATCCGCAAGCCGCCGCCGGCTTCGCAAGCGCCCAAAACCGGCAGTAACGCTAACATCAACGCAAAGCGCAGATTTCTCACCATGTAATCCCTCTGAATTCTTCCGCAAACAT
>Ga0209755_10003241_pt1 | contig 20666 bp, 12 predicted proteins | sample TergutCo191P1_FD_187301 | JGI IMG/M metagenome (GOLD analysis project Ga0209755, IMG submission 187301) | Cornitermes sp. P1 segment gut microbial communities from Petit-Saut dam, French Guiana - Co191P1 (SPAdes) (version 2) | ecosystem: Host-associated > Arthropoda: Insects > Digestive system...
CCCGCATTATCGCGCTGGCCTGCAGCGAGGCCCCGGAAGGTCGGTCCAGGTGGACATTGCGGCTGCTGGCGGAGAAGTGCGTGCAACTGCACTACAGCAAGACGATGTCCCACATGACCATAGGCCGTCTTTTAAAAAAACGCAGCTTAAGCCTCACCTGAAAACATGCTGGGTTATCCCGCCGAAACAGGACGGCGCGTTCGTTGCCAAAATGGAGGACGTTCTGGCCGTTTACGCGCGCCCGTACGACAAAAACAGGCCCGTGGTATGCATGGACGAAAAACCGTACCAACTGCTTAGCCACACCGTGAATCCGCTGCCCATGGAAGCAGGGAAGCCGCGGCGCGTTGATCCGGGATATATCAGAATCGGGACATGCAGCATATTCATATTCACCGAACCGCTTGCCGGCTGGCGCCATGCACAGGCCCTCCCCCGACGCACGAAAAAGGACTGGGCCGGCCTTATCCGTTGGCTGCTGGAGGAACAATACCCGGACGCGGAAAAAGTCGTGCTGGTCATGGACAACCTGAACACTTCCTCGCTGTATGAAACCTTTCCGCCCGAACAGGCTTTCCGTCTTGCGCAGCGGCTGGAGATTCACTACACGCCCAAGCACGGCAGCTGGCTGAACATCGCCGAGATAGAGCTGTCCGCGATGGCCGCGCAATGCCTGGGGCAAAGACGCATTCCGGGCATACAGTCCTTGAATGTGGAGCTTGCAGCCTGGCATACCGGGCGCAATGAATCCCAGAAAGGGGTTGACTGGCATTTTTCCGCTGCGGATGCGCGGAGCAAACTTAAGAGACTTTATCCCTTGATCTTGTAAATATTTACGTGTTCCAGTCCACTATATCTAGCATCGCCATTATGCTGCCAAGTTTTTTTCGAAGTTATATAAATTTTGCTTGACACAACGCCATGGGCATTATATAATTAACTTTAAAATTAAGTAAAATAGCGAGTTCGAAAAAACGAGCTTGTTTACACACGTGGGTTGATTGGTGGCCAAAAGGTAAGAGCACCCTAAGGCGGAAACGATATTTCGCTCCGCTCCAGTTTGGATACAAGGGTACACAACATATCAGAAGGCAGGCACAGACAAAAGTGTCAAATGGAGGTATATTTTGTCAAGTTACCTACTAGTAACTCGTTCTCATACAGATATTGTACACAAGACAATTCCTTACAGTGGCTTGGAAAACTATATTCTCACTACACCGTTTCTGCTTCGACTGCAAAGGATATCGCAGAATTCTCTTGTTTATCTGACTTTTGCCCCTAATAAGGTTAAGCGATTCGAGCATAGCCTAGGCACAATGCACCTCGCAGGCCAGCTTTTTTATTCCGCTATTACGAACACAAAGCTTGACACGCTCAGAGAAATGTTTGAATTATTTAGAGCAGAGATTGATAAATGGGTAGAGCCTGGAAATACAAAAACGGACAAAGAAAGGGTTTACGGTACCAACTTCACGGGCAAAAATGATAATTTTAAATTATACGATAGAGACGTTCCGTCTATGGAGTTATATAACTCTTATACCCCCCCATATCCAAAAAGAGTGGAAAATGTTGTATACTTCGCTTTACCAAGGGGTCCGTATAGCGGGGTTATTACATGACATTGGCCACTTACCATACTCTCATACGCTCGAAGAAATTTTAGAAATATTAAAGGGCAAATGGAAAAAAGAGCATGACAAAAGCCCCGACAAAGAAAAATATCTTAAATTAATTAATACATACAAAAAGGGTAAATTTAGTAAATTACACGAAGCAATCTCTATGAAACTTTTTCCAACGGTTGAGGCAGAATGCGTTCGATTGGTTACACCTGAGTTAAACAAGCTTGTTGAAAAAAAAGAGTTCACGGAAGATGAAAAAAATAATTATCTTGCACTCTGTTTGTTTTCTTTTGAAATTGCCAAGAGAATACTTTTTAACGTCAACAGCAACAGTATGATTAATAATATATTACATAAAATTATATCTGGAACTTTGGATGCTGACAGATTAGATTATGCAAGCAGAGATTTATTTTGTTCTGGAGTGAGTACAGATGTCATAAATTATAGGCGTATGTTTACGTTTCTTTCATTCGAAAAAAATCTTGATGGAAAATCTAAAAACCGTTATCCGCTGACCATACCTCCGAAAACAGTCGGTGATGTTGAGGAATATTTAAGAAAACGCTGGAAAATATACCGTGATATAAATTTTCACCACAGTGTTCACAAGAATGAATTATTAATGAGGAATATTTTAATAAACTTTGCTGAAAACTCGCGGCAGATCTTATCTCAAAAAAATGGAAGTACAACCGAAAACTTAGATTTGCCAAATGATTTTTTGCAAGGCATTCTTTGTGTTCTAAATGAGTTGCACGAAAGCGCAAACGCGAGTCGTATTGCGGATATCTTTCTGCGGTTAGATGATTCCTGGTTAGATACTCTGATTAAAAAAAACGAAAATCGAAGACTCACTATGGTAGACGAATTGATTTATGGCGGAAAGAATTACCAGACCATTATCAAGCGTTTCGGAGACTTCCTGGAGTTTGCAGATAAAAAAACCTATGATTTATTCAATTGCTATGCACCACAGATCTTAGAATTTGAGGATAAATTTGACGAGGCATTCGAAAGGGGTAATTTTGGTGAAGAGAAGAAAAGAAAAAATGTTTCGATGAAATATTCTACGATATGAATGAAGCTATAAATCCAGGATATGAAACTTATCTTTTTGAAGATTGTAATTTTTTTATTAACAGTATCATTGATTCCTTAAATCGTTATCTTGTGCGAGCCAAAGGTTCGGATGAACATTATCTATATAGAGATAAATTTTTGAGACAACTCAATGTTAAGTTGCATAGAAAATACCAAAACAGCAAGGACCTTGTTATGTTCGGTGGCATATGTTTTGATCCAGGCATAAAGAATGATTGCATGGTTAGGATTGATGATCCCCGCGACCAAAACAAGCCTTTTAGACTGAGACCATTTAACTTATACTCTGCTCTAGAAAGCCATCTTCATGCAGAAAATTTGTTGTTGCCATCATTCCATTTTTATTGCAAAAATGAAGTAAACATAGATGATGAAACGGACAGCCTGGCAAAAATGATTTTTGATATACTTAGAAAAGATATCATTAAATATGCTAAAAATTTCCTTGATGAAATGAAGAAATATCCTGCCAAGAAGAACCGTAGGCAACAAAGAAAACATTCATCTGATTGAAAAAGTCTGCCTGCAGAAGGAAGGTCCTCATTGTCTTTTTAAGGCCATGTTTTATATTTCGGCAAAAGTCCTCTGGGTGCATCCTATCCCCGTTGACAATCCTGGCGTTGTTCAAGTCCGCTATCGCCGTAGCCCCCCTGTACCTCTCGTCGGGGGGATCGAGGCTGTAGCGGGGGTGGGAGGAGAGGGAGGTGTCGACTATAGCAGCAGGGCCGCAGTAGCACACGTCATGATGCGAGTGCTTTTTCATAGAACTCCAGCAGCTCCTTAAAGAACACCCGGCTTTCATTTGGCTTCAATAACATAAAAAGGACTGTCCACAAATAGAGATATATCTTTTTGATTGGGTTTTTTGATCTGACTAAGCCCCTGAATCTGTCTCTTTCCATAAATATACCCCTGTTTTGGCCCGATATTAAGTGCATGGACAAATTATTGACTTTTTTGGGAGAAAAAATAATACCGATCTTCCATGCCCCCAAGTTGCTGCGTAAAATATCAAGCCTTGAAATGGAGCTTGCCGAAATGGAATTGGCTAATGCCAGACTGCAAAGGAATATCACTGGACTGGAAATGGAAAACACCTCACTAAAAGCGGAAATCGCCGCACAGAAAGAGAGGCTGGAGGGCGAGAATACCATATACCGGATGATAGGCGATCCCTATACTGACTACGCAAGGGCCAAGAATAGGCGCGCCGAAACCAGGGATGAGAAAGAGGGAAAAGAAAACGAAATGGCAGAAACGCTTGCCGCTTTTCTGCGAACAGTGCTGGAAATAGGCAGGAATTTTTATGCGGTAAGCGAATGCAAGAAAGAGAGGGATTACCTGCGAATGTTTGCCGATGAACTACAGGTTATTTTGGGGAAACCTGAAAGCGTTGACAAACCAAATTTCTACCCCTAGAATGGCAATATAGGCTTTTGGAGGTGTTTATGCGTAGATTTGGTTTTTTTGTGGTGGTTTTGCCTTTGGTATTCGCCTCATGCGAAACCCCAGTCTCTTTCCCTCCAATGCCCGAAACCGATACAAGCCTTTTTGTGGACGGCGACACCGTAACCTTCCCGCGGGGAGCCGTCGCCCTCGACATTTACAATACAGTGGCATATCTTTTCCCCGACAGCGGCAAATGGCACGATGTTACTGGCACATGGAACCGTATAAGGACAATCTCCGTCGTTGACGGCCTTCACCAGCAAACATGGGAATCCGTGCCGTTTACGCAAATCAAACACAGCACCACTGCGGTAAGGACCCACCCCAACCATGTGGGCTATCTCTACACCCATACCGTATTCCTGTACGGCGCAACCACAAGGGAGATTATTTTTCAGCGAGAGACGTTCAACGCCACGCAGGCCAGGGAGCGGAGAAACGACGTTATTCAAGGGCGCATAGTCTTTACCTTACCTTCTAATCCGTAGATACCCTTCCGAATCCTGCCAAACGGCACCTTGTAAATTTGGCTCGTTCAGTGGCAGGCTGTTCAACTTGAACGTCCTGCCTTGTTGGTTGAAAAAACCGATCTGCAAACGCTGGGGAAGAGTGTCGCCCAACCTGGATTAAGAGCCTGTTCTGCCACCAGATCCCAACGGTAACGCCCGTGAACAGGACGAAGTCCCCAGGGTGCATCACCTCCCCGTTGACGATCCCGGTGTTGTTAACGTCCGCGATTGCCGTCAGCCCCCTGTACCTAGGCGCGGGGACGCCGGGGGCCCCGTCCCTCCCCGGGGGCCCCTCGCGCTCTATCAGCACGGGCTGGCTCCACGTCCCCTGCAAAACGCCCCCGGCGCTCATTATCCCCCGCGACATCCAGAGAGGATCCCCGCCGGCGGCCGGAGGCGCGTCGCTCCACCCCGCGGGATTGTTACCCGTGGGCGTGGCCGGCCGTTCGGGGGCCCGCCTGAAAACCAGCGCGTAATAATTCCCCGTCGCGCCCGTCTGCCCGTGAACGGCCTGCAAGCCCACTATCACCTGGTTGTCGCCGCCGCCGGTGAAGGCCGTGGTCTGCCTGAACCACAGCCATCGGTTGGCCGTGTCGACGGCGGGCTGCGTGGCAACCCAGCTATTGGCGGCGTTTGTGCCGTCGGGGGTCGCCGGAGGCTGCGCCGCGCTGGCGGTCGTGCGCCAGCGGTAGGTTATCGAGGCTATGCCCCTGCCAGCGCCGCCGGTCTCGCCGTGTATGGACTCCAGCCCCACCCTGACGTCCGGATCGCCTTCGGTGAAGGCCGTGGTTTCCCTGTACCAAAGGAAGCGGTTGGCCGCGTTGGGCATGTGGCCGGCGGTGTTCCATTCGGCCCATCCCGCGGCGTTCGCCGCCGGCGGCGCGCTTGAGTCGTTCCGCAGGAAGGCGTAGGTAACCGAGGCTATGCCCCTTCCGTCCGCGCCGTCCGCGCCCGCCGGCCCCGTTATCCTTGCCGGCGGGCTCCAGTCCGTGAGTTGTTCCGTCCCCCGGAAGTCGGCCCTTGTCATCCACAGGAACTCCCCTTCCCCGGAAATGGGCGGCGTGTCGTGCCAGTAGTCGGCGAAGCCCCTGAGTATGAGGATATTCGAAATCTCTATCGCGTGCGCCGCCCCGGCGGATATGGTGAACTGAAGGCTTCCAGCGCTTGTCATAGGGGGCATGTGGTGCCAGGCCCAATCGCGCGTCAAATCGACGCCACTGTTCCTGGCCGAAAAACGGCTAGTCGCGGAGCTACCCACGGCCCTGGCCCTTACAAGGGGGCGCAACCCTATCGGATCCCCGATGTTCGGGCCGTTCACCCACGAACCGCCCACGAACCTGAGCGTCCCGTCTTCCACGGTGAAGGGGTTCGGGGACGTGCCTGGACTGAAGCCCGCCCACTGCGGGTTGTTGCGGAAGACGAACCCGGGCGGGTTGCCCGCGTTGCCGCCAACCGCGAAACGGTAGTCGGTGTGCTTCCCGTCCTCCCCGTGCGCCTTGATCCCCGTGTCCACGCCGTCTATCCACCAGTTGCCGTTTTGCCCTATCACGGGGGCGGATCCGTCCCTGCCGTGCATGGCCCTAAGGCTAACCTCCCTCTCGGGACTACCCCTGTTGAAGTTGAAGGTGGTCCGCGCCCAAAGGAAGCGGTTCGTGGCGGTTGGCAGCGGCCTCGTCGTGAGCCAGCCGGAAGCATCGACACTTGGGGCGGCACCCGTGTTGTTCAATTGGTAGTGATAGTCGATGGATGTTATCTCGCGCCCGTCCTGTCCGGGAACGCCCGTCTGCCCGTGGATGGCGATCAAGGTTATCGTGTCATGCGGGTCGCCGCTTGTGAAGGCAGTGCGCTCTATCTTCCACAGCCACCTGTTGGTGGCATCCAGCGCGGGCGCGTTCGCAAGCCATGCCGCGTCGCCCCACGCCTGGGTGGGGGCGACCGCCGTATTCGTGCGCTGGAAGCGGATCTCTATGGAATGGATGCCCCTTCCGTCCGCGCCGTCGGTTCCCCTGGTCGAGAACATCACCGGTGCCGTCCACGTCCCCACAAGGGCGTTCGCGGCGTTTACCGTGGCCCGGATCATCCACACCGATCCGCCCGCGGATGTCGGCGCGGTCATGGAGGTAGACCAGTTGGCGGGGTCGCGGTCGGTGCTAACGGGGTTGCCGGGGTTCGCAACGCCCGTGTTGTTCGTGCGGAAGCGCGTCTCCGTGTGGCTCCCCGCCGGGCCGGCAGCCCCCGTCTGCCCGTGCATGGCCCTGAGACTGACCTCCCTTTCCGCGCCGCCCCTGTTGAAGTTGAAGGTGATCCGCGCCCAGAGGAAGCGGCTCGCGGCGGTGGGGAGCGGCCTTGTCGTGAGCCAGCCGGAAGCGTCCGCGCCGGGGGCGGCGCCCGTGTCGTTAAGCTGGTAGTGGTAGTCGATCGAGGTTATCTCGCGCCCGTCGGCGGGCAGGCCCGTGTCCGCGCCGCCGATCCACCAGTTCCCGTTGGGGCCTATCGCCGGCGTGTTTCCCGCCGGCCCCCGCGCCGGAACGCCGGTGTCCGTGTCCCCAACCCACCAGTTGCCGTTCGGCCCGACGCGGGGGGCAAGACCGTCGGTACCGTCATCACCCCTGTCCGCGAGCAGCGCGAACCTCTGCGCCGCCGTGGAATTGGTGAGCGGCCACGGCGGGGTTGCCCCGGCGTGGGTTATCCTCGTTATGGTTATGAACGAGCGGCCCTGGAAGGTGAACACGTCATTGGCCTCGAAAGGCATAGGCGACCATTCCCCCCTGAAGTTTAGGGACACGCCGTCCGCGCCCTTCGCGGGAATCCCCGTATCCGTACCGCCGATCCACCAGTTGCCGTTTTCGCCGATCCTCGGAACCGTGCCCACAGGCGGCGGCAGGTAGGGTTCCCTGGGCACCGCGCCGTAGACCCTCGGCGCGGTGGGGAGTATCCGCGACCGGTACTCCGGTATCGCGTCGATCGCGCCCGTCCTGTAGACCGCGTCGTCGTACCTCGCCAGGGTCAGGCGGTAGCCCCTGCCCGCGGGGCTGGAATCCATCACCACGCACCGTTTGGACTCCCACACCCTGGCGTGTCCCTCGCGCATCCCGTCTATCACGCTGACTATGTTCCCCATGGCCGGCGCGTCGTGCCCGCGCGGGATCGGGTCGGAGAACATGAGCCTATCGGTGTACTCCCCGACGCTTTGAATCCTTTTGTTTACCACATGGTTCCTGTCGCCGTCCACCACGTGGAAGTCCACGTAATAGTCGCGATCCTCGTGCACGTCGAAACGCTCCATGGTGCGGATCCCGACGATCTCGTTGTTCGCGATTATGTTCTCGACTATCTCGCCGGAGCCTATGCCTATCCTGAACCCCTCGTGCTGCACCTTCAGCAGCGTGCCGGGTGCGTAGTGCCGCCCCTCCCTGCCGACCTCGATTGTTATCTCGCCGGGCTGCAAAATCTCTCGCGCCATCGATCTTCTCGCGAGCCACATGGCGTGGTAATGGTCGGTCACGTACTCGGGGTTGAACGGGTCGAAGGTGTTCATGCCCTGCACCGCCTCCACCCGCGGGCGCAGCACCCGCTCCGTGCGCTCGCTCCAGTCGCCGTCGCGGTCGACGAACCTCACCCCGTAACCGTCGGCCCTCCTGTGCAGGCCCCTGGACTCGTTCATCGACACGATTCTCTGCGGGTTGAGCAGGGCCTCCGGAACGGTCTTGAAGTCGTCGTACCAGAATTTCAGCAGACCGAACTCGCTAACGTACATCCCCGCGTCGCAGGTGGCGAGTATCCTTTGCAGCGCGTCGATCTTTCTTGTCGCGCCGGTGAGCACGCCGCACGATTCCAGCCTGACGGGACGCAACCCGGAGCCCGCCACGGTGACCTCCCTTGAGTCGCACCAGTCGTACAGCCCGCCGAGGCTTTCGAGGTCGAGCTCGGGATCCCCGTGCCTGCTTGGCCCGTGTACCAGCCCCGTCATTACCTCAAGCGCGACTGCGGCGGGGTTGGAGGTGGCGGTCTTGCCGTCGCTCCACCGGTTCCCGCCCCACGTCCTGCCGGTCATCGAGGCTATGGCGTTGAACCTGTCCAGCGCGTCCTGCGTGTTCCGGTTCACCTTGATTTTTATGCCGATCCTGCAAAACTTGTCCGCAAGCGCGGGGGCGATGTTTCGCGCCGGGACAAGCCCGAACGCAGACGAGCCGCCCGGCGAGTACTGCTTTGTTCTCAGGGCCGCCAAAACCGTGCGGCTGCGGTGGCTGCCGACGTGCTGCCTGGTCAGCCTTGTCGCGCGGATGTACACGGGCGCGCCGTCGGCGGAGTAAACGGAGGCGGGGAGGTCCACGGCCGCCACGAACCTTAGCTGCCTGGCGACCGCCCTTGTTATGCGGTTGGGGCCCCAGCCTGGCAGGGGGGTCCACGGGCCGTCCTCGCCCCGCCCCCACTCGACGCTGAGATCGACGGTCGCGGGTGTCGGCACCCCGTGGTTGCTGTCCCACCCGTGCAGCCCGTCGATCAGTATCTCGGCCTCGACCCGCATGGGGAACCTCGCGGATTCCCTGACCACGGGGTCGGGGCCATCGTCGCCGATGAATATGTCGCCCTCCGTGCCGGCGTTGTCCCTTCGCGCCCTGCCGATTTCCACGTTCGCCTCCAGGGAATCGACCCACCGCTCGTTGAAGATTTCTTCCTCGAACCACCCGCCCTGCCTCACCTCTACCCTGTTCTCGGGGTCGTGGAAGGGGGGAGGGCTTTCGGGGTCGAGGTTCTGGGGGCGGTCGAAGGCGTAGGTGCCGGAGGGGGTTATGATGTCCTTGTGCCCGATATAGAAATCCGAAATCTCCACCCTGCCGTCCACGGTGGCCCGGTTGTTTCTTTGTATGATGACCCTGTTCGCGTCGTTCCGCACAACGTACCGGAACGTCTGCCAGTCGCGGGAAAGCGGAAAGGAACCTAAGGTCTGCCAGCCGCCCCCGGGCGGCCCTGAGTGCCCCGCCGAGATGTTTCCAAGTACCCCCTCGGTCTGTCGTGCCCTCATGATGATCACATCACCTGCGGACAGGGAAAGGCTTCGGTCAGTGTACGACGCGCCCGTAATGACAAGCGCTCCGTCTTCCCTGGTAACGGTGCCGGTGTTGGGCGTACCGGATGATACCATCCGTCTCCAACCCGTCCAAGCGGGATTGTTGCGGTATACGGTGTCGTTGAACGAAATCAGATCGATCATCCCGTTCCTGATCTTCTCAAGGTTCAGCCCCGTTTGCCCGACAAGAAACGTCCCGTACCAGTGCAGGTCTATGCCGTCGTCCCCCGACGGCCTCATGTACGGCTCGGAAAGGAAGTACGGCGCGAACAGGTGCCGCCCGAGTATGATCGGGGCCTGCTTGCCCTCCGCGAACTCGTTCCTCGCGCCGGAGAGGTGGGGTATGGATTCAACGTCCCGCCTGCGGTTGTCGCCGCCAATCCTGTCAAGGGCCTCGTCAAGCTTCCGCCGGGCATCCCTCGCGGCGTTGCGGGCTGTGACCCCGGCCCATACCCCAACGCCGGCGGTAACCACGCCCACGACTGCCACGCCTATCAGAAGCCCCGTGGTTACCGCGCCAGGATACTCCCTTATGTATACGACATCGTCTTCATTGACGGAGTAGTTCCTGGTGATCTCCCTGTCGCCCAGAAGCATCTTGCAGTGCTTCCAGTCCAGGTCCAGGTTTTTCCTGATCCTGCCGTTGAAGTTGTAGATTGTCCGCTCGGAACCCAAGCCCTTGAAAACGTTGACGATTCCCATCAAACCCCCTCTGCAAACGTCCAGTATCCCTTTACCGGATACCTGCCTATATCCTCGACGATCACGCCCTCGTTGAGGGAGGCGTGGATCATCCTATTGCCGTCAAGCGCGTAGCCAAGATGCAAGCGCCCGTCCTTCTCCATCTGCACCACGCACCCCGGCGCGGGCTCGCACCGCTCAAGACCGATGGCGTCCGCGAGCCTGACAAGCTCGGGGTCGTACCCCCTGTACCAAACGTCCTCTATCGGCGTTCCGTTCCTTTTCGCTATCAGCCAGATCAGCCCGAAGCAGTCAAGGCCGCATTCGTCCCTGCCGTGGCGGGCGTAGGGTATCCCCACAAGGTCGGCTACATTACGCAAGCAGCGCCTCCGAGTCCAAAGCCCACGGGTTCAGGTGCATCCCGAAACGGTCGTCGGGGGCGGGGCTCCAGGTTATCCGTCTGCCGTTCCAGCTCGCCGTGCCGTGCCGTTGCGTCATGCGCTCAAGCTCCGTGATTTCCCCGTCGTTGATTACCGCCCTTACCACGATCTCGGCGCGGTCGTCGGCCATGTCGAACCAGCGAAGCAGTTCGGTTCTTGGCCCTGGTCTGGTTAATGCGAACAAAGCGGAGTCCTCAAAGTCCGTGGTGGCACGGTCGAACACGGCCACCTCGTCTATGAGGCCTCGGAACAGTTCGCTTCCTCCGTTCCGATCCGAGCCTATCGCGAAGGGGCTGCCACCGCCGCCACCCGGCACCCTGTCGCTCGACCCCTCGGTTCCACCGTTCACCTTCCAGAAAGACCTGTTCCCGCGTCTTTTCAGAATGACGTGCGCCCACCGGTTGAGGGGGATGCTGATATTGGTGCCGGTAAACAGGTGGTTTGCGAAGATGAACGCCAAGGTGCCGCCCGTCGTGACTTCCGCGAAAAACGCCTCGGGACTGCCGGTTGTCGCGTTAGTCCCCATGAAGCGGTTCCTTGTTTCCCTGTCCCCGGGATTTATCCAGATGCTCACGGTGAAGTCCCGCAGAAAGAAATCTCCGGTTATCGGCGTTACCACCCGTCCGCCTAAAAAGCCCATTCCCCCGCCAAGCCTTCCCTGCGCCGGAATAACGCCGCTTGCGGGTATCGTGGCGTGACGGTCATTGCCCGACGCGTCAACGCCCGTGCCGTCGTCGAAGGGCCAGTACGCGTGTGCGCCAAGGACAAGCGGGGAGGGAACGTCAGCCGATGCCGCGCTCTCGTTGACGGTGATCTCAAGCGTCCCGCCCTGTGGCACCCCGCCGCTCGACTCGGGAAACGCCCACTTCATCGCCGTCGCGCTGTACGTGTTGCCACGCCACGTTATGTCCCTGTTGTCGTTGGTGAAGTACCAAGGGATCCTGTCAGGGTGCCGAAGCTCTATCAGGACGTGCAGGGGAGGGGCGCTTCTGGAAAACAGTTTTGAGAACGCGCTTAAGTCCATGACGGCCACCTTGTATCGAGAGGCCAGCCCGGCTGGTCACGAACCGCGAGCAGGGCCTCCAGTTTTTCCCTGCGCTCCAGGGCGTAATCCCCGTCGAGTTCCGCTCTGGCAAGGGACTCGGGCGTTTGCAGTGCAGCGAGACGGCTTTGTAACTCGGCCTCGGCGGACTCGAGCATCAGCGTGGCAAACCCTTCCTCGGTGATCTGCCCGGCGGCCAACTGTTCCTTCGGGGGCATCGCCACGAACTCGCCGTCGACTACCTTCATGCCCTCGCGCACTTTTATCCCCGCCTCGTGCAGCTCGACCTCCGTCATGGGTCGCAGGTCGTCGCCGTCGAGAACGTGGCCCACGGGAAGGCCGATGGCGCCCGCCCTGACCAGCTCGGCGTTGGGCCTGCGCTCCCATTCCGGGGTGTACCATTCCGCGGGCTCGCCGGGAACCACGTTGCCGAGCGCCTCGAACGGCACCTCGACCCGCTCGCAGTCTTCGTGGCACGGGTCGCAGAAAACCGCCCCGATGTCGCCGTGGTGGGCGCCGTTGATTATGCCGCCGTGGATTGTCAGGAATGCCGTTGCCATGATTTCCTCCTTAGCCCGTTCTTTCCCAGATTCTTACCAGCCTGTTGCGGGGGCGGTTTGCGGTGTCGACGGGGACGACGTGGGACGCGTTGAAATTCTGCCTCCAGTCCTCTGCCCAGCCATCGCCTCCAGCCAAGCCCCATCCTCTCCCATCCGCCCTGGAAAAAGCCCCGCCAGAGAAAGGATCAGTGCCAATGTGTACACGTGCCGACGCCTTTAAATGTCCCGTTATGTTTCTAATCGCGTCGTGCTCGACCCCCGCGATGACGCCGGGGTTGGCCGCGTTGACGGGCGACGGGTTTGCCGTGACCCAGGACAGCGTCGCGCCGTCCCACCTTCGCCCCCTGTTCGCGCCGAGCTGGCCTCCCGACGGGGTGTTCGCCGCCCCCGTGGTGCGGAAGAAAACCTCCTCGCCGTGGAACCGCTCCGTCCACGTCCCGCCGAAAAGCTGGGCCGGGGTCCGCGCGGCCGGGAACATCGCGGCGTGCGTGGTCGCGCCGACAACGGGGTACTGGGTGTAGTAGCTGCCGATGGGATGTATTATCTGCAATATGGCGGCGGTACTTGTGAACGCGCCCTCATGCAGCGCATCCAGCCGCGCCTTGTCCGCTCCGGTCATGGACCCCGCCGCGCCACCGGGGACGGCGGCGTTCATCTGCAGCCGATCGGCGTTGGCACCGGTGCCGAAGGCAAGCCCGTTGCCCGTCTGCACCCTGACGCCCCCCCTCTCGGCGGCGGACGCGGGCGGGAGAATCGGCATAGCGCCGAACCGCGCCCAGGCGATCGAGCCGCCTGCCAGTTGCCAGACGATGTTGTCCGCCTGGACGGGATCGTTCAGAACCTTGCACAGGTAATTCTTGTTCGCGTCCAGCCCCGACGCGGGGGGAAGCAGCGCGACCGTGTTGGCAGGGGGCAGCCAGGTGTTGGTGGCAAGCTGCGCCTCCAGGACAAGCTGCTCGGCCCGCCCCAGCGTGTCGGCGTCGCCCTGGGCGCGGGCCTGCGCCTCGGCGGCTACCCTCGACCGCACGGCGGCCTGGGTCGGTATGCTCGCGTCCCCCCCGCTGTCCGGTATGCTCGCGCTGATCGCCCGCGTGGTGACGGTCGCGTCCCCGTTGGCCTCCACGAGACCCCTGTTTGCGGCGGGGAGGCCCCCGAGGGATCCGACCCTGCCTCCGAGCCTTGAGTTGTTTACCGTTCCGGTGAGGCGGGAGGCGGGGAGGTTGCCCCTGAACTCGCCCGGTATCTCCACGTTGCCGCCCCTGAAATCGTAGGCGTTGCGGTTGGCGAAGGTCTGGAGGTTCGTGACTATGCGCAGGCCCTGGTCGCTGGCAAGTATCATCTCCTCGGTCCCCGGGGAGAAGCCGCCGAACTCGGCGCGGTTGTTGTTGATCGCGGCGGCGGCCTCGCCCGACCCGATGATCATCATGCCGCCGGACTGCATAAGAAGCGCGCCGCCGTTGCTGTCCCCCTCGATAAACCACATGAGGTTGTTCGCCCATGTCCCCGTGCGCCGCAGCATCGCCTCGCCGTTGAACTGTATGCTGTCGCCCATCGCGGCCAGCTTGGCCCTGGTCACCGAGCCGTCGGCTATCGCCGCGCCTGGGATTACGTTGTTGGCTATCCGCATCGCACTGATTTGTCCCGAGGTATTCAATCCGATGACGGTCAGAGGTGTCGTATTGGCCGTCCCCGCCAGAACGCTTGCGGGCTGGAAATCAAGCAAGTTAGTGCCTGTGGGAGCCGTGGCCCCAACGTCCCGTCCAATGCCCCAAGCGTTGCCGTGCCCATCAAGCCACCCAAGTACCGAACGAACCTGGTTCGAATGGCTTCCCAAAGGCCTGAACATGGCCGCCCCGTCCGTAAGGGAAACACGCCACAGGGAGCCACCCGCCCCCCTAAGCACAAGCCTTCCGGTCATCGTCCCACCGGCCAGCGCAAGACGGCTGTCCCTGGCAGCTCGCACCGCGCTCACGGAAGCCGCGATCCAGTCCCCGCCGGAGGCCGCTACCTCGTTGGCGATCGACATCGGAACCCGCGCCCACGCATCCCAGCTGCCGCCGGTAATGCGCCTGGTCCATACCTCCCCGTTGCCCCTGTAGGCCGTCTGCCTTATGCTGTCCGTGGCCGTCCGTAGGTTGAGCCGCTTGACCTCAAGGCGCATGAGGTTCGTGGTGGTGTTGAGCGTGGCCCAAGGCCCGTTGGTAATCGTCTCGTTGCTGTTCGCTCCCCGTAGAAGGTAGATACCCTCCCGCCGCCACCGCTCGTCGTTGAGGTTAACGTTCCCCGCGCTGTCGATATGCTCGAAAAGTTCGGCGGCACGGGTATTTGCGCTATTGCTCACAATATCGGACGTGCGCAGGTGCCCCCAATTGGCCGCCGTCCCTTCCCCGAAGGTATTCGCATTGACGTCGTGTGGGGCTAGGGAAACCGTGCGGTCGTTGACTGTTATTCCCGTTCCGGCCAGCGGCCTCATGTTCTCGGCGTTCACCGTGCGGTCGTTCACCGTTACGTTGTCCCCAGCGACGGGCCTCTGGTCTATAGCGGCGATTGCAGCCCTTACGGCGGAGACCGACGCGGCCACGTTGTCCCCGCCAGTGGCGGCTATCCCATTGCGGATGGTCATGGGCACACGCTCCCACCGTCCCCAGTTAGAGGAGTTCCCGGCGAACCTGTGCCACACGTCGGAGGCCGTATCCTGCTCGGCTCCCGTGCTGGTTCCGCACCGCCACACCGTCTGGCGCGTACCTCCCAGCGTCCTTGGCTGGGTGGTATGCCAAACCCTCATGGCAAACTGGGAATGCGTCGTGCCGCGCAGCCAGTTGACAGAAGGCGGAGGCCCGCCCAGCACGTTTTGCGCGTCCGCTGTGGATCCTCCCGTAAATATGAAATACCCCTGTTCCGTATACTCGTCCAGGTTTACCGTTCCACCGCCCGGCACGGCAACCCTTGTGGTTATAAAAGCATCGTCAACGCCCGTGTCGGTCGTGCGCCCCGTGCGTATATGTCCGTAGACCCCGTTGGCCGCCACGCCGTGCGTTGTTGCCGCCACCGCATGGCTGACGGGCGGAACTCCCAGGCTTGTACGGGCACCCGCCGTATCCACGGCTCCGGTACCACCGTGCCCAACGGCAAGCCTTACCGGGTTCCCGGTAAACACCGTCCGCAAGAATGCCGAGAAACGGTTGAAAACGGCTGTCAGGTTGCCCGCGAAAGTCGCCGTGTTCACGTTGGGATCGGTTATCTCCCTGTTGCCTATCATCGCGTCCGTTATGCCGTTTGCGGGTATCGACACGGTGCGGTTGTTGACCGCCGTGCCGGCACCGGCAATCGGGCGGTGATCCCTGGCGGTGAGTCCGTCTATCAGTTGGTGCAGCTCGGCAAGGGCCTCGGCTGACGTGCCCTGCAACTCGGCTATTATAAGCTCTATCAGTTCCTTGCGGGAGATTATCTCCCGTATGTCCGTTTCGGCAAGCTCCTGGAATCCCTCGAACTGGGTTCTGAGCGCCCGTATCGCGTTGGCGGCGTTGTCGGCGATCTGCGTCAGATTCTGCGGTTGCGTCCCTGCCTGTGTCGCGGGGTTCTGCACGTTGCGGTTTCCAAGCATCGCGTCGGTTATGCCGTTGGCGGGGATGCTCACGGTGCGATCGTTTACGCTTATGCCGGATCCAGCAAGGGGTCTTTGGTTTGCGGCGTTTACCGTCCTTCCGTCCGGCCCTATGGTTACGTCCGTGCCTGGCAGCGGGCTTTGGTCTTCCGCGGTAATGTCGTCCACCAATTTGCGGACGTAGGCCAGGATGCTGTCCTTCACTTTGGCGATCTGTTCCAGCACCCATTCCACTATGGAGGGTGCCATGGTGGGGGGAAGGGGATCCGGGAGCGTCGGCATCGCGCCGCCGTCCCTGCCGGTTTCCACAAGCCCGAAGGTCACCATGACGGGGCTTCTGAATTCGTCGTATCTCATGGAATCAGGCACGAACTTGTAAATCGCCGTCTCCCCTTTCCTGCCAAGTCTTGGGATGCGGAATGGCAGGGTACCCTGCCTGAGCGTAACCTCGTACCACCAACGGAACAGCTCAAGTTCCGTCCTGTCGTGCGCGGCGATTTCGGTATCGTCCAGCATCAGGGAGAGCATGGGGTATTCCATCGGCACCCACGAGTTTTTGGGGGCGCGTCTTTCCTTGCCGCTTTCGAACCTCAGCACGTCAACGCTTTCCGGCTCGTACCCGTACTCGCCCTCGAAGCCGAAGTCCGTGTTGACGTGTTCGTTCCATTCCATTACCGTCAAAACGTTCCGAGCCTCCTTCCGCCGTTTCTCATGTCGCGCTGGTCAAGGCCCCTGTCGTATCGTCCCTTCGCCAGCCCGTCATTGACTATCTCGTCTATCACTACCCTTAGCTTGCCGCCGTCAAAACTTGTGCTCGCCCGCGTGTCGTGCGCCTTGTTGTTTATCACCTGCACGTTCATCTCCGGCGCGGTCGGGCGGTAGGCCATGTTCGCCAGGTTCGCCATCGCCTGCATGGTGTTCTTCCACTGCGCGGGCTGTATGAATATCTCCCGGCCCTGCGCCATGACCTGCACGTCCTGCCCGATCCTCCCGGGAACCTGCCCGCCGGTGTGGAACCTGGGGATCGTGGGCTTCGCCGACGCTATGGCCGCGACCTGCGCGGTGCCTTTCACGGTGGCGAGGACGGTCGCGGGGATGTTCGCCGGAGGGGGGGCCGAGGCGAGGGCCTGGAGCACGGCCAGCCCCGCCTTCGCCGTCGCGAGAGTCACGTTCGCCGCCCACGCCGCGAGATCGGCCTTGAAACGCTCGTATGCTGATTTTTTCAGAATCCTCCGTTCCGCCGCCGCCCGTTCCTCGTCGCTCTGGATCTTCGCGTCGTTGGCCCTTAGCTCGTCCTGCGTCCGCCTGTTCACGTTGTTCGTCCAGATCGTGTTGATGTCGTTCGCTATGGCTTGGGTCGTGGCAAGGAGCTTGTCGAATCCGGCGAGGATGTCATCGACCATCTGGCGGTTGATTTCCTTGATCCGTCGGACCCTGTCTTCCTCTATCAAAACGCCTTTCTCGGCGAACCGCCGGTGTATCGCGTCAATCTCCTGCCGTGCGGAATCCTCGATCCTTGCCCTGTCGTCGGGGGATATGAATCCGCCGGTTCTAATTTCGGCTCTTATTTCGGCTTGCGCCCGCTCCTCTATCGCCGCTATGTACGCATCCCGAACCCTGTTGAGTTGCTCAATCTGCATGTCGGAAAGGTTTTGCACCCTCTCCCTCGCGCCCCTTCCGTGGACGTCTTCCATCATCTCGGTGTAGATTTTGTGGATTTCGTCGGCCGTTCTTCGGTGGGTTTCTATTTGCCAAAACGCGAATTTACGTTCAAGCTCTATTCGCTCTTCGGTCGTGTCGGCGTTTGCTATGGCCTTTTCATGGGTTGCCCTCTCCTCGGCAAGCATCCTTTCGAAAGCCTGCCGCCTGTTAAACGCGATGGCCCTGTCGGCGGCTTTCTCGATCTCGACGCGATTTGCCCCCTGCTGTTCCGCCTGTTCCATCGCTGTCCGGACAAGCCGCGCGTCGGATTGGTTTTGGAGCCGTTCGTCGAAGCCCCGACGCGATTCCTCGTACAACCGTCTTGCCTGCCGGTTGGCCTCGTCCTGGAGCCGGATCATATCCTGCAATCTTTCCCTCTGCGCCCGCGCCGTCTGCTTTTCCTGCGCGTACTGCATCCACTGGACTTCCAGCGCGGCGCGCCTGGCGGTTTCCTCCTCCCGCGTTCCGTCGATCAGGTCGCGGAGTATCCGCATCTGGTTCTGGTATGCGTTCACGTTCGCGTCGAGAAGCTCGTTCTGCGTCCTGATGCTGTCCGTTGCTCTGCCCTCAAGCTCGGCCATGATTTCTATCTCGCGCCGGCGGTTTTCGAGTGCCTGCCGGTTATCTTCCTGTAGCCTGTTGGCGGTCTCGATTTCCAGCCGGAGATACTCCCTTTGAAGCTCCTCCAGCGTCCTTCTCTCGGCTTCGCCCGCAGCCCCTATCTGTCTGACAAGGTTCGTGTAGGCGTTTATCCTTGCGCTGAGCACCCGCCTTTGAACTTCAAGCGTCCTTGTGCCCCTGCCCTCGATCTGCGCCTTCTGCATGATCATCTCTATTTCCTGTTCAAGATACTCAAGGTTTTCAGCGCGGATTCGCTGGTGTTCCTGTAGCTGTTCAAGGAGCCGCGTCTCTTCCTCGGCCCTCTGTGCGGCGGCCTCGGCGTTCGCAGCGACGGTAACCGCCCCCGCGCGGGCGGATTCGTTCGCCCACAACCTCATCGCGGCGGCGGCTCCGTTTACCGCTTCCCCGCACGCCCTTGTCGCCCTTTCTGCGGCCTCCCAGGCATCTTCGGTTCCCAGCGTTTCCGCAGCGCCTGCGGCCCTGTCCGCCGCGTCCCTTGTCCGCTCCACTGCGGCGGTAAGCCGATCCTGAAACTCGATCTGCGTGCGAAGGCTTTCCGCGAATCTTTCCTGCCTTTCCATCCTTTGCAGATGCATCGCCGCTTGCCTGTGGATGTTCGCAACGCTGCCGGAATTGAAACTTTCCGCCATCTCGCGGGCCCGTTCCTCGGTAATGTTCCAGTGGTTTAGGAACTGCTCGAACTGCGCTTGGTATTGCCTGAGCATGGCATCCTGCGCCCTGGAGATGTTTTCTATGCTGCCGGGGTCTTCGTTTAGGGCCCTGATTGCCTCCCTGAGCTCCCTTGTCCTTTCCCGCGCCTCGGTGACCCTGTTTATATAGTCCGTAAGCGCGTGCCTGAACCCGCCGGTGGCGCGCTCCCAGTCCTGCCCGATGGATCGCCTGAGGCTTTCTATGGCGTTGCGGTACGCCTGGACGCTCCCGACCCCCGACTGCATCGCCTGCTCCGCCATCCCCGACACGCTTTCGGCTATGAGGGTTACCGCGTCCCCCGCCATCTTCGCCTCCTCGGTGAGGTTCTTCAGCTCGGGGAACATCCTCTCAAGCCTGCGCGTGAACCCGCTGAAGGACTGGCTAAGTTCGTCCACTGCCTGGTCGTAGCTCATGAGCCCCGTGGCCGCTATGTCCGCCGCCGTCCTTACGATCCGCTCGATCTCCTGCTGGTTCCGTCCAAGCGCGGCAAGCCTTGTCTGCGCCCCCATCACCTGCACGTTGTCTATCCCCGTCAGGCGTTGCATCTCGTTGGCGAACTGCCTTAGCTGGTGCACCCCGCGATCGTTCAGGTAGGGGTTGTTACGTGCCGCCGCCGCGAGCGCGATCTGCGCCTGTTCCTCGACCCGCCACGCCTCGGCGGTGGAGTCGAGGAACCGCTTGATCTGACGGCCCGCGAGCACGACCGCCGCGCCTAGGGCCACGGGGCTTTTCAGGGCCTTGGTCACGGTCTTCATGAAGCCGCCCAGTTGCTGGGACGCGCCGCTTGCGAAGTCCTCGATGCTTCGCAGGTTGCCCCTGTTGCCTTCCTGCATGGCCCTGGACTGCTGCCTTCCCCCGTCCCTGACTATGTCCGTTCTTTCGTCCGTGCCTTCCTGAACAGCCGCCGTCTGTTGCGACTGGCTGTTTTCCACGGTTTCGATTTTCTGCTGCTCGGCTTCCTGTACGGCCTCGACCTCGCGCTGTTTTTCCGCGTCGCGCCCCTCGGCCCCTTCGTTGATGATCCTGACTTCCTCGACGACGGATTCCTGTATCTTGGAAAGGCGTTTCTTTAGGCGGGTTTCAAGTTTTTCGACCCCCCTTTGCCCAGCTTCCTCCTCGGCCTTGATCCACTGTTCCTTCTGCTCTGCCGTGATATTGGGCGTGGCGCGGATTAGCTCGACCTGCGTCCGCGTGGATGACCTGCGTTTTTCTATCTTCGCGTTTTCGGCGGCCTTTACGGACTTGACTTCCTCAAGCTTGGCCTTGGCAACCGCCGCGACCTGTTTGGCCGCACTGTTTTCCGTTTCCCTCTCGGCGCGAGCAAGGGCCTTGGAAAGCCCCTCCTCAAGGTTTGTAGGATCGAACTTGGTGCCGAATCCTATGTCGAAAGTGGTTTCAACCGCCATGTCTTTTCAAATACTCCATTATGCCTTTTGCGATTGCTTCCCGCCCGCCCGCGTCAAGCATCCTGTGAACCCAGAACGGACCGCGCATGGGCGCGTCCTGAAACTCGGACGTAACGTCGTTGTAGGTGTTCCGCCCCCT
>Ga0209755_10003243_pt1 | contig 20655 bp, 17 predicted proteins | sample TergutCo191P1_FD_187301 | JGI IMG/M metagenome (GOLD analysis project Ga0209755, IMG submission 187301) | Cornitermes sp. P1 segment gut microbial communities from Petit-Saut dam, French Guiana - Co191P1 (SPAdes) (version 2) | ecosystem: Host-associated > Arthropoda: Insects > Digestive system...
AAGAAACAGCAAAGAAGATTACAAAGAACAAAGGTATGATGTTCTTCATAATCGCATTTTTCTTCTACAATGATGGTGTCGGAGCTGTTATGACCATGGCAACAGCATATGGAATGGAAATAGGGCTTGCTGATGTAGGGCCTCTTACCGACGGAAACGGAATGATTTTAGCACTGTTTGTGACACAAATTGTTGCCATGCCCTGTTCAATCCTCTTTGGAAAACTTGCAAACAAATACAGCTCAATAAACTTAATTCTGTTCGCTATATTTATTTATTTTCTTATCTGCATTACCGGGTTTATTATGGGCTTTGGTTTAGAACTGGGCTGGTTTGATTACACCGTAGCGATGATCTTGTTCTGGGCTTTGGCATTTATGGTAGGCACAGTGCAGGGAGGCATACAGGCCACGTCCAGAGCTGTTTGGGCGCGGATAATTCCACCTGAGCACTCCGGTGAATATTTCGGTTTTTATGAAATCTCCGGTCGTTTATCCGGATTTTTGGGGCCTTTATTATATGCGACTATACTTGCAACGACCGGCAGTGCTTCACTCGGCATAATCCCCATAGCCTTGATATTTGTTACCGGGTTTGTTTTACTGGTCATTGGTAAAAAACACATAAACCTCCGTCCCGTAAATGAGGCAACATCGGCAGCTTAAGTCGGGTTTTGAGGCTTATTAAAGTGAGGTTCCCAAAATGGAACTGACAATAGAAAAGCTAAATAGCCTTAATCGCTCTGACTATGTAATCTACGACATTCGTAGTGCTTTTGAGTATCAAAGCGGGCACATACCGGGGGCTGTTTTAAAAGTAGCGCAAAACATCGAATATGACCTGCCGCAAAACAAAAAAATAATAGTCTATTGCAAAAAAGGAGAAATAAGCAAAGCGGTAGTAGAAAGCCTCGCAGAGCAGGGGATAAACGCATATCACCTCTCGGGAGGTTACATTGCGTGGTTACTTTGCCGGATTAACGAAAACGAAAAAACAGAGCAAGAGATTGAAGAAAGTATTCGGAGCAGGTTTAAGAGAACTATTTTCAGCCCCTTTACAAAAGGACTAAAAACCTATAAAATGATTGGTGAAGGAGACAAAATAGCCGTTTGCATATCGGGCGGAAAAGACTCTATGCTCATGGCAAAATTGTTCAGCGAACTTAAAAGGCACGACAAATTTCCCTTTGAGATAGTTTATCTGGTTATGGACCCGGGGTACGCGCCTGAAAACCGTGAGCTGATAATAAAAAACGCTCGAAAAATGGGAATACCAATTACAATGTTTGAAACAGATATTTTCAAAAGTGTTGAAAATGTCCCCAAAAACGCCTGTTATCTGTGTGCCAGAATGAGGCGCGGGCATCTGTACAAAAAAGCAAAGTCGCTCGGCTGCAACAAGATAGCCTTAGGGCACCACTACGACGATGTTATAGAAACGATTTTGATGGGTATGCTCTGGGGCGCACAAATTCAAACGATGATGCCAAAGCTAAAAAGCGACAATTATGAAGGCATGGAGTTGATTCGCCCCATGTACTTAGTCAGAGAAGCGGCAATAAAGCGTTTTCGGGATTACCACGGATTGCACTTCTTGCAATGCGCTTGCCGTTTCACAGACGATTGTGGACCAAACGGCTGTATGCCGTCAAAAAGATTTGAGGTCAAAGACCTAATCTCCGAGATGAAAAAGAAAAACCCAAACGTAGAAAAACACATCTTCAAGAGCGTAGAAAACGTACATCTAAACGCAGTAATAGCATATAAGCAAGGCGAAGAAAAGCATCATTTTCTGGACAGTTATTAGTAAAAACCACCGGGTCAACGTAGAACTCATTATTAATCGCCCGCCGGCAAAAGGAGATGAAAATGCAACGCAAAGTCAAATTCCGTATGATTCATATATATCTTGCGCTGCTACTGGTATTGGTGGTGGGCGTGTTCGTGTACGGAATAATGGGTAATGAGACTCCTGATGATGATGCAAAGCCGGATGTATCCGCCGATGAAAACCAAGTAATCGGTGACCCCGGCATCTACTATGTAGGTGCAGAAAATGCAGACACAGAAGAAGCACCGGACGAAGAAGAGCCAACTCATATAATTCTCACATTAGAAGATGCGGACATATCAATCGGATACCTCGTACTTGTAAATCATGAGCATTCTTTTGAAATCCCCGAAAATCCGGAACTAAGCAGCTTACTAACTGAAAGAACGGGGGAGTATAGCGTTCTCGGTGCTAACCACTACTTCAGACACTCCATAATACCTAAACTTGATGCGCTCATGGCAGCATATACAGAGGAAACAGGAGGCACGAGAGTTGCAATCATTAGTGCGTTTCGAGGGCTGGAGGCACAACAGGCAGCACTTGATGAGCAAATCGCCCGTCTCGGCCGCGAAGAAGCCCTGCGTTGGGTTGCTCTGCCGGGACATAGCGAGCATCACACAGGGCTTGCAGTAGACCTTGGATTATACGTTGATGGTGAGCGAAGAACTTTCACGGGTTCGGGGATTACCGTGTGGTTTAGAGAAAACGCGCACCGTTTCGGGTTTATTCTCAGGTATCCTGACGGCAGCTTTGAGATAACAAGAACGGCCTACGAGCCTTGGCATTTTCGCTATATCGGTGCTCCACATTCGGTTATTGTTTTTGAAAACGAATGGCTATTCGAGGAATATATCGATTACATCAGAAACTATACAATCGACGAACCGTTTATATTCGTATACGGAGGCACAACCTACGAAATTTTCTTCACAGATGAACGCGAGATCCACTTACCTTTAGACAGTCTCTTTGAAGTTTCAGGCAATAATGTTGACGGGTTTATCGTGACTGTTCGGGGCTAGTTATTCATAATATGTTACACTAAACTTGCTTTTTCCATTTGACCCCTTGTGGCGTGTCATCAAGGGTTATTCCCATTTTCGAGAGTTTATCCCTTATCTTGTCTGCTTCAGCCCAGTTTTTATCAAGCCTTGCGGCACTGCGAGCATCAATGAGAGCTTCGACCTCGGCATCAAGCCCTGCATCAGCACTGACGGCATCAGCATACAAAAGACCCAGAACATCAGTAAGCTCGGTAAGCATAGCAAGCGCAGCAACGGCGAACTCTTTAGACGGCTCAGGCATAGCAGAAACGCTGTTGCTCTCACGCACAAGCTCAAATATGACGGCAATGGCATCTGCCGTGTTTAAATCATCGTCCATAGCCTCGCAATAACGCTCCTTATACTGCGGAAGCGATTTCATAAATTCCCGCTCCTCATCACTGACGGAATCCGAGCCGTTTGCTACGATAAACTCTAAATTTTCTTTTGCATTTTTTATCCTGTCGAGAGCAGCTTTAGACGATAAAAGAATGTCACCCGAATAATTGAGCGGGCTTCTGTAGTGGCTCATAAGCATAAACATTCTTATACTCTCGTATCCGTGAGCTTCAGCGGCTTCACGAACTGTGAAAAAATTGCCGAGCGATTTGGACATTTTCTTGCTGTCAATACTGATAAAACCGTTATGCAGCCAGTATCTGACAAATTGTACGCCATTTGCGCCCTCAGATTGAGCTATTTCATTTTCATGGTGCGGGAAAATGAGATCTTGCCCGCCGCAATGGATGTCAATAGTCTCTCCGAGATATCTTTTTGCCATCGCAGAGCACTCAATATGCCAGCCCGGCCTGCCATCGCCCCAAGGAGATTTCCAAAACGGCTCACCCGGTTTGGCGGATTTCCATAACGCAAAATCCATCGGATTTTCTTTAGTTTCGGTCACATCAACGCGAGCGCCCGCACGAAGTTCATCCATATCCTGTCGTGATAGCTTTCCGTAATCAGCAAAACTGGATGTGCGGTAGTACACATCGCCATCAAGCTGATAGGCGTGACCTTTTTCAAGAAGTATTTCTATCATGGCGATGATTTCACTGACATTTTCCGTAGCCTTGGGGTGAACAGTCGCCTCTCGTACACCAAGCCCTTCAGCATCGGTGAAATACTCAGAAATATATTTTTCCGTGATATTTTCTGTAGTTGTATTTTCTTCGTTTGCACGATTAATAATTTTATCATCAATATCCGTAAAATTCTGTACAAGCGTGACATCGTATCCCCGATACTCAAAATAACGGCGCAAAACATCAAAGATAATAAGCGGTCGGGCATTGCCGACATGAAAGAAGTTATAAACAGTAGGCCCGCAAGCATAGAGCCGAACCTTCCCTTCCTCCAGAGGCACAAACTCCTCCTTGCTCATAGTCATAGTGTTGTATAGCTTCATTGGTGTGTCCTTTCTTAAACTCGTTGACAAACGATACTGTATATGGTACTATTTATGGAAGAGGTGTTCTAATGCCAAGTGTAGAGAAAATAATCGAAAAAATGCATAATCAGCCACGTGGGATAAGATTGCAGGAAGCAGAAAAAGTGCTTGCAGCTTTTGGTTATAATTTTGCCAGGCAAAAAGGTTCACATAAGCACTACATAAACAAAAACGGTGATGTAATAACACTGAAAGACCCACTGAAAATTTCCTATGTAACCGAGATTCTTGAAAGAATTGGAGAGAAATGAAATGAAAGTTCAAGATTATTTGAATCTGCCGTATAATATAATCGTTCGTCGTGTCACAGACGACAGCGGCTCATACTATTTTGCGAAAGTACAGGAACTTGATGGCTTAATGAGTGACGGTGAGACTGTTGAAGAAGCCCATAGAAACATACTTGAAGCAATGGAAGGGTGGATAGAAACTAAGCTCGAAGCGGGTTTTGAAGTGCCTCTGCCTGTTGATATTGAGAGCTATAGCGGAAAATTCGTGCTACGTCTACCTAAATCGCTTCATGCCCGTCTTGCGCTTGAGGCAGAAAAAGAAGGCGTTTCGTTAAATCAATTCGCACTCTACAAGCTGGCTCACTAGTCTACTACTTATAAATTATTTCCCAAGGGTCTCCACCATCGCTCCATGGGATAAAAGCCTCGCTGTATTTTCCGAGTTCACTGAATAAAAGCGACTTTGGATAATATATCGCTGAAGAAAACTTTTCGTTAGGAGTGCGGTAAAGCTCATCAAGTGAGAGCCAAAACTGCTCGCCCTCATCAGTGCTTTCAATTAGTTCGCCGCTAAACTCCGTAGTCTTATACATAAAACAAAGATACCGCTCATCAGTTTCACGATGAACCCAGTGAACGATGCCGCAGTATTCAAGATTTGAAACCGTCAACCCGGTTTCTTCTTTTACCTCGCGCACAGCGCAGTCATAAAAACTCTCACCACGCTCAACATGCCCACCCGGGAACGACCACCCGATGTATCTACGTTTTCGGTTATGAATGAGAACTTCATTGGTATCGTGGTTATGTATCATCACCATAGTTGTAAGTTCAGTTTTCATACGCCCTCTATTCGTCCAGTTTCAGCACTGCCATGAATGCTTCTTGCGGTACGTTTACGCTGCCTAGGCTTCGCATACGTTTTTTGCCTTCTTTTTGTTTTTCGAGTAGCTTTTTCTTACGTGTTATGTCGCCGCCGTAGCATTTTGCCAGAACATCTTTGCGAAGCGCCCTGATAGTCTCTCTGGCGATAATCTTACCGCCGATAGCCGCCTGCACAGGTACTTCAAAGAGCTGGCGCGGAATGTTTTCTTTGAGCTTTTCAACAATCTTGCGCCCTCTGGCGTAAGCCTTTTCCCTGTGCACTATAAACGAAAGTGCATCAACAATCTCGCCGTTTAGCAAAATATCAAGCCTGACGAGATTTGACAAACGATAGCCGAGAAACTCATAATCAAGCGATGCATAACCACGGCTGCGGGATTTCAGAGCATCAAAGAAATCATAAATAACCTCATTGAGCGGCAAATCATATTGCAGCTCAACCCTCGAAGAATCAAGATAAATCATCTCCTTATAGTCACCGCGCCTGTCTTGGCACAAATCCATGATACTGCCGACGTAATCAGGCGGGCAGATAATAGATGCACTGATAAACGGCTCCTCAGCTTCTGCAATTACAGCAGGTTCAGGGTAGTTGAGCGGGTTATCAACCATAAGAACAGTGCCGTCGGTTTTTGTGACTCTGTAAATAACGCTCGGAGCAGTCATTATGAGGTCTAAATTATACTCACGCTCAAGTCTTTCACCGATGATTTCCATATGTAAAAGACCCAAAAACCCACAGCGAAAACCAAATCCGAGAGCAGCAGATGATTCAGGCTCATAAGTGAGTGCGGCATCATTGAGCTTCAGTTTTTCAAGCGCATCTCTTAAATCAGGATATTTTGCGCCGTCGGAAGTATAAAGACCCGAAAACACCATGGATTGTACGCTCTTATATCCCGGAAGCGGCTCCGCCGCAGGATTATCTGCATCAGTCACGGTGTCGCCGACGGTTGTATCACCGACATCTTTAATGCTCGCCGTGAGATAACCGACATCACCTGCGGACAGCACACTGCAAGGCTCCATCCCGATAGGTCTGAGATGGCCGATTTCAACAATCTTATAATCGGCATCCGTAGCCATAAACCGAACATTCATATCGGACTTAATCTGCCCGTCAAGCACTCTGATATACACGATAACACCTTTATACAGGTCATATTGACTGTCAAAAATCAGCGCACGGAGCGGAGCATCAGGATTGCCTTTTGGCGGTGGAATATCAGTGACAATGCGCTCAAGAACCTCATCAATGCCGATGCCTTTTTTCGCAGAAATTTCGGGAGCATCGTCAGCGGGAATCCCGATAATATCTTCGACTTCCTTTTTTACCCTCGCGGGGTCTGCGGCAGGGAGGTCAATTTTGTTTACAACGGGTAAAATTTCAAGATTGTTATCAAGAGCAAGATACGTGTTTGCGAGTGTCTGTGCCTCAACACCTTGCGCCGCATCAACAACGAGTATAGCTCCCTCACACGCTGCAAGCGAGCGGGAAACTTCATAGTTAAAATCGACATGGCCGGGAGTGTCAATGAGGTTGAGCTTGTACTTCTCGCCATCGGGGGCGGTATAGTTTAGCCCGACTGCTCTCGCTTTAATGGTTATACCACGCTCTTTTTCAAGATCCATATTGTCGAGAACTTGCTCCTCCATATCGTGTTTGTCGATTGCACCGCAACGCTCAAGCAGTCTGTCTGCAAGCGTTGACTTTCCGTGGTCAATATGTGCAATTATAGAAAAATTACGAATTTTGTCTTGCATATGTAATGAGTAATCCTTTCCGCTACACTCTAAGTCATAAAAATGACCATGAATAATGGATAAACCTATTGTTTACATAAATCCTTAAGCTCTTTCAAAAGTTGACCCTCCTGTTGCTTGACATCCTCTAACTTCCTTAGCTTATCACAAACCACAGCAGAAAGTCTAGTAGCAGCGTTTGTCCGGTCATCCGAGAGCCCAAGTATATAATCGGCAGTTACGCCATAGTATGCACAAACTTTTGAAACAAAATCAAGTTTTGGTTCACGCAAGCCATTCTCATAATGCGAAAGTACCGCCTGCGACACACCTAATTCATTTGCCACCTGCCGCTGATTCATAGATTGTTCCTGCCGTAATTCACCCAATCTGGCAGCAAAAGTTGATTTCATAAAGTATCCTCCTCCCCTACCCACTACACCGTTCGATTGAAAATAGGCATAACATGACGGCGGCCGCGCCACATTATCGCAAATGCTGCTGTCAGAACGATTGAGCCATAAATCACAATCACGGCACGAATCGGAATAACCTCGGCGAGCGCTCCGGCAATCAGTTGACCCGAAACTGTGCCAATAGTCATAAACATTTGAAAAGCTCCGTTAAATCTGGCACGCTTTTCATCGGGAATATAGTCCTGCGTGGTAGACATTCTGATATTGAAACTCGTTACTGTAATAAGCCCCGTAGTGAACATCAAAATTGTCATAACAATAACAGGAGTAAATATAAAACCGATTTCGATAAAGCTTGATACAACATACACGGTCATAGCAATCATAAACTTCTTTGCCTTCGGCAGTTCAACCTTGTACTGAATGGCACCGCCAACAACCCGACCCAAAACGCTTGCACCAATAACAAGAGTATACAGCATAACACTAAGATGCGGCGTTTCCGTAAAATATGGAAGTAGCAGTGAATGAGATGAAAACGCAAACATCGCCACGAAGAAATAAGCCGTAATGACTTGCAAACCTTTTTCTTCCTTTATGTAAGCAATCCCCTCACGGAGACTTTTCGTAAATTCGGAAAATCGATATTGCTCTTTACTCTCACGCAAATGAGTTTCATCAACACGAATCTGTGTCTCCAGACAAGCCGCAACGAAAAACGCAATTGCAGAGTAAAGTAAAATCTGCCCAACGCCGATTCTATCATACAAAAATGCCGCAATCGGCATCATCACTGCCGATAAGGGCATAATCATTGAAGAAACAGAGTAAGCCTTCCTAAAATTCCCCTTAGCGACCAAAACAGGATAAAGACTTTCATACGCCACCAAATAAATACTGTCAAATGTCCCCTTTAAGAATGCCAGCGCAAGGAGCAGCAAATAATTGAAAAAACCACCTGAGAGTAAGAAAAACAGGAACAGAAAAAGGGCAAATGTAAGAAAATCCATAGTATATATGGTCTTACGGCGGGAGAAGGTGTCGAGCAAAGGACCTGCAAGCATAGGAGCAATGGCTCTCGGAAGATTAAATGCAACCATGAAAAGGACAAAGAGGAAAACAGATTCACTATAATCCAGCACCATGAGGCTGATAGCAAAGCCCGCAAGTGCATTCCCAAATACCGAAACAACCGAGCCAAAAGTCAAAATTGTAAAGTCCCGTGTCCATAGTTTTTCCATGGTAAAATCTCTATTCTTCTTCTTTTTCCTGAGCCCAGCAGATAATGTGCAATGATTGTAAATCTATCCGCATGTATCAATAATAACTTTAGCGAACATCTTTGCACTGATTAGTAATCGGTCTTTGCGGATATACTCACCCGCATTGTGTATGTTGTTATGGTCGGGGGTGTCAGGCATAACCATGCCAAAAGCGACACCGCCGTCAATATCATGCACATAAGTTTGCCCGCCAATAGCAAGGCACTTACTTTTTTCTCCTGTATACTCTTCGTAAATATTGAGCAGATTTTGCACAAAAGGAGTCTCTTCGGGGGTGTGGTGGCAACCATTTATTTGGTGCATGGAAATTAATATACCCTCGTTATCAAGAGCCGCTTTTGTCATGCCAAACAAATCAGCTTCATCGGCAGCACTTGGAGTACGAGCATCAAAGTTTCCTGAAAACTCATATTCAGTAAAGCGCAAAACACCAAAATTAACGGTTATTTCACCGGTTTTATCATCTTTAAAATAAATGCCAAGAGCCTTGCCGGCACTATCCCCATGCGGGAACAGGCGGCTCAGTTTACACAGATATTCAAAACCGTCACTCTTTGCAAACGGCATAGCCGCGAGCATTTTTAAAAGAGCCGTTTGAGCATTATTTCCAAGATGCGGCAAACTGGCGTGAGCCGCTGTGCCTTCGGCAGTGATACTAATAAGCCCATTATCAGCACGGCATGAGTCATCACTCGCACAAGCTGTAAAGGTCGCTCCTGTCTTTTCCGAAAAATCGCTGCAAAAACGCTCTACATCAGCTAATGATAAGCCCTCGATAGTCGCAACAGCCTTGTTTGGTACAATATTCGGAGTGGTACCACCTGTTACAGAAACAACGCGTGGCGAAGAGGTATCCCTCTCCCATTTCGCACCGAACACAGGCATAAAACGTCCTTTTTCAATGTTCACAATAGGAAACTCCGCATCGGGAGTAAACACATTTGGCGGTGTGGTGTTCTTTTTCACATACTGCTTGATATCGTCCCAGCCTACTTCCTCGCCCGAGCCGAATATGAGCTCCACACCATGAGAAAGCTCGGGGCAAATATCACGCACGCAGCAAACCGCATAAATAGCGGCAACAGCAGGTCCCTTATTATCAACAATACCTCGACCGTAGAGTTTGCCGTCTTTTTCCGTCAGTTTAAATGGGTCAGTCTCCCAGCCTTCGCCCGCCTCGACAATATCAACGTGCGCCAGAATACCGAGAAGCGCAGGGGCGGGGCCAAAAGTCGATGTAATCACCATATCTTCAAAGACATCTACGTCAAAGCCCTTCTCTTTGAGTATAGATTCAGCGGTGCTTAGTGCTTTGCGTGACATAACACCATATGGTGCACCATCTTCTTTCTTTGTCCTAACGCTGTTGATTTCAATGAGTCTGCCGATGTCGCTGAGCATTTCGCTGCTGTGCCGCTCAAACCACTCATCAATTTTTGCTTTAAGCTCTTGATTATTTGCCATCTTCTTTTCCTCCTGCTTATATTACTCAACCGATTAAATATCATGTACCAGCTGGTCGAAAAATTCTATACATTTAGTCATAAATTCGCGTTGATTTTTATATGGGTTTTCCAGAATATAGTCGCAATTGTGTATATAGAAGCTATCGTCCTGCTGTGCGAAAACCCTTGACTCCGCTTGCTCTCTTGTCAGCCCGTCACGCTTCATAATTCGAGATATACGCTGCTCCTTTGGCGCAAGCACACCCACAACTACATCACATTCTTTATTAAATGAACTCTCAAACAGGGCGATTGCATCAACAGAGGCTATTTCCCCGCCGCGCTTGTTAAAAGCTCTAATCTCACGGTCAAGTTCTTCCCACACATATTTATGCGTAATTGTATTGAGAGCCTCCAGTGCTACAGCATCATTAAACACTATTTCCCTGAGCTTTTTTCGGTCAATCTTCCCACCGGTCGAGACATCTCCGAAGCGATTAATAATTTCAGACGTCATATGTTCGCTGCTTATAAGGAGCTTATGGTAAATCTCGTCGCAATCAAGCGAAAGAGCACCAAGCGACTCCAGTGCATGCATAGCTGAACTCTTGCCCGCCCCTGACGGCCCGGTAATTCCAATAATATACATATCTTCACCAATACGTGCAGGAAACCACGAAGCTCCGTAGCCCGCACTAATCCCCCCAAGCAAAAATTATCCCACGGTTTATCCCGACAAATCTATATCTAAGACCCGCTTGCTTTCAGAGCCTCTGCTCTGTCTGCCATAATCAATGCATCAATAACCTCATCAAGCGAACCGTTTAATATCTGTTCGAGTTTGTAGAGAGTCAGTCCAATTCTATGGTCGGTAACCCGCCCCTGCGGATAATTATAAGTTCGTATGCGCTCCGAGCGGTCGCCTGTTCCGACTTGACTTCTGCGCTGAGCTGCTTGCTCCGCTTCCTGTTTTTGACGTTCAACTTCATAGAGCCTCGAAGCGAGAATTTTCATAGCTCTGTCTTTGTTCTTGTGCTGGCTTCGCTCATCTTGACATTCAACGACAGTTCCGGTCGGCAAGTGCGTTATACGAATAGCAGATTCAGTTTTATTTACGTGCTGGCCACCCGCACCGCTCGCTCTGAACGTATCAATATTTAGGTCGGCAGGGTTGATTTCAAAATGGGCTTCCTCTACTTCCGGCAAAACGGCAACCGTTACCGTACTCGTGTGAATACGCCCAGAAGTTTCCGTTTCGGGAACTCTCTGTACGCGATGAACGCCGCTCTCAAATTTAAAACGCGAATACGCTCCGTCACCTTCTATAATGAAGCTGACTTCTTTTATACCGCCAAGCTCAGTTTCGTTAAGATTTGCAATCTCTGCTTTCCACCGCTTTGTCTCTGCATACATCGTATACATACGGTAAAGACTGTGCGCAAAGAGTGCCGCTTCATCACCGCCTGCACCACCTCGAATTTCGATGATAACATTATTATCATCATTAGGGTCGCGGGGCAACAGCAGATATTTTAGCTCTTCTTCAAGCCGCTCTTTTTCCGCTTCAGCTGCCTCAAACTCCTCTTGCGCCATTTCCCTGAGTTCAGGGTCAGCCATCAGTTCTCTCGCTCCATCCATATCCCGAACGGCTTTTTCATAGAGTTTATACGCCTCAACTACAGGCTGTATTTCTTTTTGCTCACGCGCCAGCTTTGCATATTGTGCAGGGTCAGAGTAAACTTCCGGTGCCTCCATACGCTGCTGTAACAGATTAAATTTTTCTTCAATTTCCTTTAGCTTTTCAAGCATAATATCTTTTCCTATCAACAAAGATGTACGGATAGTGCAGGAAATAAACCCTGCACTTCGGGCTGATATGGAATACTATCATAAAATATACAAATTGTAAACTCAAAGATGATTATTCGATTGCCTTTTGCTAAAACCCTTGACGAGCTGCAACTAAACAAATATAATTTAATTATTATTTTACTATGTTGTGCTAAAGAATATAAATTTCAACGCAAGACAATCAAGCATCGGAGATGATATAGGAGTAAATTAAAGGGAAGCAAACATGAGCGAAATAAAAACAAAAAATTTAAAATTACGAAACGTCCTGTTGCTATCTATCAAGGCGTTTTTTCTGATTACCCTACTAACCTCCTGCGCCGTGCAACCTCCTGAGCACACCCGTGGGCGTCCTGTGTTGCCCGATCTGTCTGAGCGAGTAGTCACGTTAGCGCCGATTGCACCTTACAGACCATCCGTGATGCTTGATGCCGCGGACTGGCCCACACGTCCCCTTACGCTAATCGTACCTTTTCTGCCCGGTGGTGATACAGATATGTATGCTCGTATGTTTGCGCCCCAGTTGGCAGAGGTGCTTGGTCAGCCTGTTTACGTAATGAACGTGGACGGCGGCTCCGGTACGGCGGGTGCGAAGATGGTCAGAGGGGTCACAAACGACGGGTACACTTTGCTTTTTTACCATACGGGAAATCTGTTTACCAATGTGCTTACCGGCATGACAGAACTCAACTACCACGATTTTGACATAGCCGCAATCGCCATGCACTGCAATGCCAATATTTTGGTTGTCCGTTCCGATTTGGGAATAAACACAGCACAGGAATTTCTTTCGCACATGCGCGAAAATCCCGGCAGTCTTGATGTTGCCACCACCATCACCGGGTTTTCTTTCAAACTGCTTCGCCTTGCGGAAATGGCCGGGGGCTTTCGTACCAATCCCGTCCATGTAGGCGGCGGCTCTATGATGGCACCGTCCATACTTGCAGGGCATACTCAAGTGGGTTATAACAACATCGCCCTGTTCATTCCCTATATCGAAAGCGGCGAAATGCTCCCCCTGTGGGTAGCCTCCAACGAGCGAAACCCGCACCTGCCCGACATACCCACAATGGCAGAGGTAGGTATTGAAAACGGATTTATGGGACGCTCCTACTTTTTCGCATTTCCTCAGGGTGTTGATGAAATTATTATGCAAAAGCTGAGTGATGCCGTACAGGAAATCATTAACGACCCTGCATTTCAAGAGCAAGTATTTGATACTGTGGGCTTGCAGACATACTTTATTCCCTTTGGCGAAGCGCGGGCCTATTTAAGCGAAATGTGGAACAGTGTCGAGGGCCTAGGGGTGTACATGCGATGAAGGACAAGAAAGTTTCCACCAAAATAACCATGAGCTTCACCATCGTTATTGCCCTAACCCTTCTTGTGGGATTTGCAGGAGTTATCGGCATGGTGCAAATCAACCGCGGAAGTATAGCGATGTACGCAAGCCAATCCCAACCGCTGGCAGACTTAGGCATGGCTCGGGAATATTTTCAACGCCTGCGGGTACAGCTTCGGGATACAGTGCTTGCCAGCGGGGATTTGGACACACTCTCCCTAATCGAAGCAGACCTTTATAACCATGAACGCGGATTTCTTAAAAACATGGAAACCTATAGGCAAACCATAAACGACCCAAACATGATAGAACTCTACGACGACATCATGTTCACCTTCGCCGTATACCAACCGAGCATGCAGCAAATCATAGCCAGCGCCCGGGCACATGCGCCACCTGTGCAGATGATGTTGATGATGGATGATTTGGTTGTTCCTACAGATTTTATCACGGAAGCCCTTGATTATCTTACATATGCAAGGGTACGACAAGCCGCTTTCGCCAACGATATGAACCGGACACTGTTTAACGCGTTGTTTTTTATGATTGCCGTGGTGATTTTTCTTTGTGTAGGCGTGGGCGTATTTATCACAAAAAATGTGGCTGTGCTATCCAAGCTGGAATTTGCCCGCCTTGCCGATGAAAACGCCGCACTGGAAAGCCTGTCCCGCATGAAGTCAAAATATTTGGCAAACATCAGCCACGAAACCAAAACACCCCTTGCTATCATATCTTCAAATGTTCAACTGGCGGCAGATATTTTTGAGGATCTGAAAATGGATAACAAAGACGGCAAACTAATCAGCGAAGCCTTGCGTTTTGCGCAAGAGACCACCCTTAGAGTAGGGCGCATATCCGACAATAATTTGAAGTTGGCATCCATGCAAGAAATCCAAGAAAAAATTTCAGAAGTGAATATAGCAAGGCTCATTAAAGGCAGTACCGAAATGAACCGCCGAACCATAGAACAAAAAGGAACAAAGCTAAGTGTAACTATTCCCGATGACCTCCCCACAGTCTGCGGAAACGCCGACAACTTGAACCAAGTGCTGGATAATCTTATCGCAAATGCTTATTCGCATATGGCAGGCGGGGAAATAACGGTGCAAGTTGAATCGGAATCGGGGATTATTACCGTTTCCATAACCGACAGTGGCCAAGGCATTTCCCCCCAGTTGCTGCCTACTGTTTTTAACCGCGGGATAACAGGGTCAAACGGCGGCACAGGGCTTGGGCTTTCCATATGCAAGCAAATCATTGAATCCCACGGCGGGAAAATTTGGCTCGACTCCCCGGTTGCAAACGGCAAGGGGACAAAAGTAACATTCACCATACCCGAATATAAGAAAGGGGAGGACGAGGGCTATGTATAAAATCCTTTTAGTTGAGGATGAGGTAGGCATTCAATTTGCTAATAAAGCGCATTTGGAGCGAAGCGGCGGTTACACCGTTCGGACTGCCATGAACTTGGCCGAGGCGCGGCAAAGCATAGCCGAATCCGTACCCGACCTTATTGTCCTTGACATTATGCTCCCCGATGGTAGCGGATTGGACTTCCTTAACGAACTGCGGCAGGCAGGGAACAACTTACCCATTCTGCTTTTAACCGCACTTTCGGAAGCCGATGACCAAGTAAAGGGCTTGCGGGCAGGGGGCAACGATTATCTTACAAAGCCCTACGACAACAGCGTGTTGATTGCCCGAATAGAAAGCGCGTTGCGCACGGCTTCAAAAATACCCGTAAGCCTTTCCGTAGGCAATGTAAAGATAGATACCGCTTCAAAAAGGGCGTATGTAGGCGATGTGGACATGGGATTGAACATAAAGGAATTTTCCCTGCTGGAGCAGTTTATCCAGCACCCGGAACAAATGCTCACGACTTCCGGTCTATATGAAAAGGTTTGGGGACAAAAAATGATTAAGAATAACACTGCATTAAAAACAGCTATAAGCAGACTGCGCGCCAAGCTGTCAGAGCTGGATGCAGGGTACACCATCACATTTTCTAAAGGCGAGGGATATTATTTCGAGCAAGTTTGAACTTTGACGGTAATTTCAAAAATATTTGTGGGCTATGGTTACATCTTTGCAACCATAGCCCATTTGCATTTTACAGGATGTTAAAATAGTATGAATACCGACCCTACTATCCTAATTGAAAGGTGGAATCATTTCTGATGAAATACGATTCCAATTATTATATGGAAAGCAAAAAAAGAAAAACAATATTTTTAGTTGATGATGACATGACAAATCTTACTATCGGTAAACGTGCATTGTCCGGTGTTTATGATGTATTCACTTTGGATTCCGGCGCAGATATGCTTGATATGTTAGAAGATTTACACCCTGATTTAATTTTACTGGATGTAAATATGCCGGAAATGGATGGGCATGAAGCAATAAAACGGCTCAAATCTGAGGCAAAAACAGCAAGCATCCCTGTTATTTTCCTGACTGCATTAAACGACGAAGAAATGGAACTAAAGGGGTTAAGTCTCGGGGCTATTGACTATATTTCAAAACCATTTTCTGCACCTTTGCTTTTGAAGCGGTTGGAGGTTCATCTTTTAGTTGAGGAACAAAAAAAAGAATTAGTTACCCAAAAACGAGAGCTTCTTTTCCTTAATAACAACCTTGAACAAATTGTAGACGAAAAAACCGAAACGGTTGTGGAACTTAAAAACGCTATTCTCTCAACTATGGCAGAATTGGTGGAGTACAGAGATGAAATTACAGGCGGGCATATCATAAGAACACAGCGATATATGAAGGTGCTTATGGATGCTATGCGAAGCGAAGGCGTGTACGCAGATGAAGTAAACACCTTGGACGAAGAACTTGTACTGCAATCCTGCCAGCTGCATGATGTCGGCAAGATTGCGGTAAAAGATGAAATACTCAACAAGCCCGGCAAACTTACGACGGAAGAATTTGATTCAATAAAAAGCCATACAATTTTTGGCGAAAAAGTAATCGAACGGCTTAAAGAAAAAACAATGGACAGCGACTTTTTGGAATATGCCAGGATATTCGCCATATCCCACCACGAAAAATGGAATGGCAGCGGCTATCCCCACGGACTTGCGGGGGAAGAAATCCCGCTCCTTGGCAGGATGATGGCAATAGGCGATGTTTACGACGCGCTGGTAGAACCTCGCCCTTACAAAGGTGCGCTTCCCCATGAAAAAGCCATGGAAATTATTCTGGAGGGTAAGGGCGGTCATTTTGACCCTGTTCTGGCAGATGTATTTGAAAAAGTCGGTCATGTGTTTGAAAAAATATCTGTAGAGGTAAAGGGGTGACCGCTTATGTATTATATTGTAGCAAACCCCAACTCCGAACAGGGCAGCACAATGTTTCTATTGCCGATATTAACTACGCATTTAGAAAAAGAAGGCATTGCTTACGATACTCATATTACAACAGGACCGGGCGATGCCTACGAAAAAACGCTGAAATTTTGCCGAAAAGCTAATTCTCTGCAAGGGGTAATAGGGATAGGTGGCGACGGTACACTGCAAGAAGTAACGGCAGCAATGGTTGCGGCTTTCCCCTCGGCAGACAAAATCCCCATACCTCTTGGGATTTTCCCTTCTTCTACGGGCAGTGATTTTTTTTCGTCATTGGAAGGCGGCAAGCAGTCTGCCGACAATATGCTTAAAAAAAATATAGATGAACGATGCCGCAATCTGTTTGAGTCGCTTGTTAACAAAAGACTTAGAGCAGTGGACGTAGGTACTGCTAACGGGATTGCGTTTTTAAATATCGCGCACATTGGGCTGGACGTACAAATTACAAAAAACGCCGCGGAGCTAAAGGAAAAATACGACCAAAAATCATATCTCGCTGCAACATATAAAAGCATTGTCCGGCACAAAAATTTTGGACTAACCTTTGAAACCGTTAACGATGGACAGCACGAAAAAAACGAAGGCAAATATGTATTGCTCGCCGTTGCTAACGGTCAGTATTACGGAGGCGGAATGCGTATATGCCCCGATGCTAAAATAGATGACGGTAAGTTTACGCTATGTAGTGTACAGGCTATGAGCCGACTCCAATTAATGATGCTTTTTCCGTTTGTTTTGCTGGAGAAGCATCATCTGATAAAAAACATAAGCTTTAAGGAGAGCGAAAGCGTAAAAATGGCTTTGCCTCATGATATAGACATTATGAGTTTGGACGGCAACATTTATCCTTGCAAAGGCGAAATAGACTTTAAGATTTTACACAAAGCCTTAAATATTTTTGTATAGGAGAATCTATTGTGATTATAAAATTTATTAACAGCTTGTCGGTTAAGACAAGACTCCTTATTGTGTTTATCGTTGTAATGATAATAACTATAGTGGCTGTAGCGACAGTAAGAGCAGGTCAAATAAACGCACAAATGGACGTGCTTATAGAAGAGCGTTTAAAGGGCAATGCCAACATGACCTTTGGCATTTTTGAAACCGTAAGAAATTCTACCCTTTGGCTGCTTAGTACTGCGACAGACCATGCCCTGCAAAGTTTTTCTGAGGAAGGATATAATTTGGACTCGCAGCTTAAGCGCTTGTACGGTAATATGAACCATGAGGTAAATGGCATTAGTGTTTATGAAAACATAGCGGTATTTGATTCTTCTTTTAACCTGGTTTCCCTAGCAAACCCGGAATCAGACTTGCCCGATATATTAGTGTTTTCCACATATTTAAGAGATATGTCGGCAGAGCAGTGGATTTCGCCCGTATTTGTGAGCGGTGAAAGCGGCAGGCTGCAATTCATGTATGTGCAAGCTGTTGTGTATGATGGTGATGTGCTGGGGTGGGTTACCGTAACAAGTAACAATATAATGCTTGAGTATTTTTTAAGGAATTTTATACAAGCATATGACAGTTTTATTAACATCGCAGACCGCTCCGGCGTAATTTTCTTTTCTAACAGGCCTGAGGCATACATGGGTAGGCATGTTAGTGATTTGGGCGTGGTAGAAGCCTTTGGAGAAATCCCCATGAACACCGTATTTGAACATAATTCTGCATTAACAGGCATAGACAAAATAGCCTATGTTACTTATGACCCTTATTTGGACTGGACAATCGTTAGCTTTTTTGATGCCCATGCCGTGGAGGATACGATGCAGATTATATTTACATCACTATTGCCTACGGTGACGGGGATGCTCTTTGCGGCGGGTTTGGTTGTAATTATTATCCATTACTCTCTAAAGCCCTTGCAGACTTTGTCCGAAAGCGCGCAAGAAGTTTCTAAGGGGAATATGGCAGTTACCTTTAAAGTAAACAGAAATGATGAAATGAGCCAGGTAGGTAACGCTTTTATAGAGATTGTGCGAGTTTTAAATATTTTGCGTAGTAATTTCAAAAAAGCGGAAAACGCCATGGCTCGCGGAGAAACGGAATACAGTTTGCTGGACTCACGCTTAAACGGCATATATGACGATATGCTCACAAGCACAAGCAATATTGTGGGGCATATGAAGCAAGCAAAAATTGATGCAGAAAATGCATCCAAGGCAAAAAGCGACTTCCTTTCCAAGATGAGCCACGAAATACGCACACCCATGAATGCAATTATTGGGATGGCAGAGCTTATTCTGCGGGAAAATCTTTCTGCCGCAGCAAGGGAGCAGGCTGTAACAATTAAACAATCCAGCGACCATCTTCTTTCCATCATCAATGATATTTTGGATTTGTCAAAAGTAGAAAGCGGAAAGCTGGAGCTTGTGGAATCCGATTATCTTTTCCACTCCACCATACAGGATGTGGTCAGCATCATAAAAATGCGTATGTCAAACCCCGATGTCCGTTTTGCCGCCTACATGCAAGCGGATATTCCATCTGCCCTTCATGGCGACGAAGTGCGAGTGCGGCAAGTGTTGTTAAATATCCTAACAAACGCTCTAAAATACACAAAATCAGGACATTTTTCTTTGGACATAACAGGCGAGAGAAAAAATGAAGAAATTTACGTCCTCACAATGAAAATTAAAGACACAGGTATAGGTATAAAGCCGGAAGATATGAAGATGCTTTTTAGCGATTTTGCACAGTTTGATCTTGAGAAAAACCGTGATGTAGAAGGCACGGGGCTGGGTCTTTCCATAACCAATAACCTTGTAAAACTTATGGGTGGCAATATCGAAGTTAAAAGCATTTACGGTGAGGGCAGTGAGTTTATCATTACTTTGCCGCAACGATATACAGAAAGCAAAACCGAAACACCGCATTTTTCAGATAAAAATGTGCTTCTGTATTGCCGTACTCCATTATGCGTGGATTATATTTCACGGGCATTTAATGATTTAGCAGTGACCTATACAATCGCAAATAACAATGCCGAGCTAAGCAATCATCTTGCACAATCCGAGTGGGACTTTGTTTTTGCGGAAGCTGATATGGCTTACGATGCTCACAAAATATCGGTGGAGCATGGCCGAGATGCAAAAATCGTCATGCTTTCCGATTCATATGAGGCCTTTTACGAAGTGAGGGATAATCAAGATTATTCTTTGCTTGTGATGCCCGCATATTTTATTTCAATTGTAAATGTTTTAAGCGGACGTGACGGGGATTATATAATGGGCAGTCAAAGCACCGAGCAATTTATTGCGCCGAATGCAAGAGTTCTGATTGTTGATGATATTGAAACAAATCTGAAGGTTGGGGCGGGTTTGCTCAAATTATATGGTTTAACCGTTGACACTTGTTTAAGTGGAAAATCTGCAATTGAGGCTGTTTTGCAGACGGAGTATGACCTAGTGCTTATGGACCACATGATGCCGGAAATGGATGGGATCGAAACCACAAAAATCATAAGAAGTCTTGGTGGTAAGCATACAGATTTACCCATTATTGCATTAACAGCAAATGCTATAGTAGGTGCGCGAGAAATGTTTTTGCAAAATGGGTTCAATGATTTTCTTTCAAAGCCCATTGAAATAAACAAACTAAACGGAATTTTGGCAAAATGGATTCCGAAAGAAAAACAACAACCGGCAGATACTTCTGCCCAAACAGAGGAAGTTGCGGAAAAGCCGTTAGTGATTAAAGGGGTAGATACTGCAAAAGGTATACAACGCTCCGGGGGGCTTAGGGAATATTATATCGACACCCTTAAAGTATTCCATAA
>Ga0209755_10003244_pt1 | contig 20652 bp, 15 predicted proteins | sample TergutCo191P1_FD_187301 | JGI IMG/M metagenome (GOLD analysis project Ga0209755, IMG submission 187301) | Cornitermes sp. P1 segment gut microbial communities from Petit-Saut dam, French Guiana - Co191P1 (SPAdes) (version 2) | ecosystem: Host-associated > Arthropoda: Insects > Digestive system...
TGCGCAGACGGGTCAGCTCCTCGTCCCGGGGCCGTCCGTGCCCAGGGAACGTGCGGCGGCCGGTTTCGGCGGACTCACTCGCTTCCTGCATCCACCGCCGCAGCATGCTCTCGTTGACGCCTAGATCCAACGCCACATGGCTTACCGGTTTCTCGCGTTTCCCGGCCAGCGCAACCGCCTCGGCTTTGAATTCCGCCGTGTACTTTCGGCGGTCTGTGCCTTGCTTCTTCATCTTTTCCTCTCCTTCACTGTTTACCATTCGCTTATCTTTCCGTCTACAGAAGTGGGTTAAGGCCACCCCCGAGGATACGGGCGAGGCGGCGATGGCGAAGATGCTGGGCGGGCACCCGATGTTCAAGACGGGCCTGATGTAGCCCATGAACATAAACAGGAACAGCGGGAAAATAATAAACTGGCTCCGCAACAACACATCGGCGGGCGAGGGCAAGTACCTCCGCAACGGCAGGAAGTACTACAATTCCTCGAACTTCCAGCTCGCCTCCCTGCGGGACAATATGCCCCTGGGCTGGGTGTACGAGGACTACTCCCTCTTCGACAACGGTGTCACGCCGAACGTGAACATAGCGAAGAGCGCGATCGACACCCTGTGCGCCCGCATATCCAACCAGAAGGTGCGCCCGATCTTCACGCCCAGGGACGGCAGCTTCGCCACCAGGCGGTCGATACAGGCGATACAGAACTACTTCGACGACCTGTTCTACAACATGAACGTGAACCGCCTGGTGACCAAGGCATTCCGCCACGCCTGCGTCTTCGACAAGGGCTGGCTGTTCGTCAACCCGATCACCAAACGCCTGGAGGCCCTGCCCCCCTGGGAAGTGGGGGTCATAGACGCGGAGGCCCACTATGGCGACACCTTCACCTGCTGCCTTATCAGGAAGAGGGATTTCCCCACCACGATGCTGCACACCCTGAACATGGACATCCCGAGGACGGCGGACAGGCTGTACATCTACCTGGAGCTGTTCTTCGACTCCAACAGGAATGAGTGCGTGATCCTGATTGACGGGCGACCGCACAAGCGCGTGAAGTACCACGGCACCAGGGCGCCCGTGATCCCGCTCTACTACAACGATCCCCTGACGGGAGCCAGGACCAGCTCGCTCCTCGACGACCTGCTACCTATACAGCAGCAGGTGGATATAATCATCTCGAAGATAAAGGACGCGAGCGGCAGCACTCCGCTCAACACGATCTTCGTCCCCGCCCTGGCCGAGGATACTTTCGACGTGACCTTGCTGGACAACGGGGCGGGCAACGTCGTCAGGTACCGCCCCGGCCCGAACCTGACCGGCTCCCCAATCGACGTGGCGACCCCTGTCCCCATAGACGACTTCTATCTGCGCCTGTTCCACACATACAAGGAGGAAGCCTACAACATAGCCGGTGTCAGCGAGCTCGCGGCGATGGGCCAGAAGCCCGTCGGACTCGAAAGCGGCGAGGCTCTGAAAACTATGGAAGACATCCAGAGCTCCAGGTTCGACACCCAGCTGAGCGCCATAATCCGTTCCTACGTGCAATGCGCCCAGCTTTTCATCGACGTGTACGAAGACGACGAGGAGGTACTGCCCAAGGACAAGCTCAGGGACGAGATCACCTGGGGCGAGGTCAAGAAGCACATCAACAACGTGAGCATCCAGTTCACGGCGGCGAGCGCGTTAAGCAACGACCCAGAGAAACAGATACAGCTCCTAAAGGAACTGTCCCAGCTCGGCTACGTGAAGGAGTACAAGATCAGCGACTACATAGATCTGCCCGACGTGCGCAAGGCGTTCAACGAGGCCGGCGCGATCATCGACGCGGTGGACAAGGTGATACAGAACGTGCTGGAACCCAGGAAGGACAAGGAGGAGAACTACGAGATCCCGATCTTCGTGGACTACGAGACCCTGTGGGACGAGATTGTCAGCCTCCAGAACCAGTTCTACTCGATGAGCGGCGACCACGGGGAGGAGATAGGCAGACTACAGAAGCTCTACATGATCCTGGAACCCCTCATAGAGGAAAGCGGCATAGACTCCTACGAGGATCAGGAGGTGAGGGAATCGGACGGAGGTTTCCAGGCCAAGGGCCTCATCAAGGGCGACGCGCTTGTCGGGACGGGAAACGACAGCAGCGCGAAGGTTGACCTGAGCAAGGACGGCACCCCCATCCAGGGAACGGGGGGAACGCCGGGGGTGAATCCAGCCACGGCGGCACCGGGCGTGGGGGTGGAGGCGGCATGAAAAAGAAGGTCAGCGACATCATAGACAACGCGCTCAACCTTACGCAGGTCAACGATTCCGAAGCGCTGGACTGGAAGAGGAAGGTGGACATCTGCTCCACCGCGCTGCGCTCCGTCTACGACACGATAGCGGCGCACGAGGACAATTTCATGCTCACGTCGTTCCATACGGAGAGGGACACGTTCGACCTTCCCGACGACCTGTACACCATAAGGGACGTGAACCGGAACGGCAGGACGCTGACGAGGGCGGATCACTTCGACAGGCTGAGGGGCGACGAGTTCAGGGTGTACAACAACGTCATGGAGGTCGCGCCCGGAATGGGCGGCGTACAGGTCGTGTACACGGTGAGCCCTCCCGATCTGACGTACCCAATCGCGCCGCACCACGAGACAAGGGATGCGCTCAGGCTGAACGGCAGGTGGATGGCGGTCCACGACGGAGGCGCGATAACGCTTACGAACCTGGCCACCGACGAGCGCGAGCACGTATACGAGCCGCCGCCGGGTCACGAGATTCAGAAGTTCGACATGCTCCCGGACGGCAACCTGGTCCTGCTCGTCTCGGGGACACTGGCGGTGTACGACCCGAAGGCGGACGGGATGCCGTACACGGCGGACGGGGTGCTGGATTTCCTTCTGGATTCCAGCTGCTACGTGCTGTACGAGACCGGCGATCATGTGATTGAGCTTTTCGAGGATCTGGGCACCAGGGTTGACGCCAGGCCCTTCGCCCCCTACTGGGAGGGCGTGGATACCTACGTGAGGCTAGAGAACGGCACGGTGGAATCGTGGAGCTCGATTGAGGACGGCTGGATACCTATCATGGATGCCGAGGCTCTTGTGGTGGACAAGAACGGCGCGTTCGCGTTCTACAGGGAGAACGGGGTATGCTACGTCTCCAACGGGCCGGCGGAATGGACGCCGCACTATTCCAGCATAACGGAGATAAGCTCGATGGCGGAGCACGGCGAGGGCTACAACGCCGTGAACTCCGTGATGGGACGCAACGCCATAGTCAACGTATACCCCGACACGATGCTGGACTATCCCAACACGGCGTACTACGACCTCATAGAGGCGAAGCTCGCGGAGGAGATAATGGTGCAGATGCGCCAGGATCACGGGACGATGGCGGAGATACGCCGGGAGCGGGAGGAGAAGCTGATATCGATGCTCGCCCGCAACAGGGCAGCGGCGTACAGGATACCGAACCGCTACACGCGGGGCAGCATGGGAGGGATTAGGTAATGGCAGTGATAACTTTGACGGGGATAGCCCTTGCCGCGAGCGCCATAAGCGGACTCATCGGAATGGGCATAGATATCGGCAGAAGGAACCAGGCAAGAAACGAGGCAAGGGATGCCGTTGATCAGGCCCAGGCCAATGCCGACTTCTGGGCAAATCTGCACGGGGAGGACAGGGAGTTCTTTCAGGAAGTCCAGGCCAAGTTCCAGGCGGCGATAGACCAAATGGGTCTTACCGCCCAGGAACACGCCGAGGCTATGGCGGAGCTCAACGCCGCACTGACGGGACAGGCCGACGAAAGAATCACCACGCTTGGCGAGCAGTTTGACGCCGCGCTCGACACCCTACAGGCGTCAGCGGAACAGCGGCAGCAGATTTTCCGGGATATGATCCTCGGGCCGGAGGGCATTCTGCAACGGTCCTTCGACGCCGAAAGGGCCGCCATACAGGGTATGCGCGACTCGTCCGTCCTGGACGAACAGCTGGGCACAATCGCCGACCGCGACGCAGAGGCCAGGGATACCATAATGGGTGCCGCCGACGAGCAGCGTCGGGTGGTGGACGCCTTAAGCGAAAGCATGAGGCGGGAGATAGAACTCACGGCCACCCGGAACGCGGAGAATATAGGCCTGACGAACGAGGAGCTTGCCGCGGTAAGGGAGATGCTGCAGGAAGACCTTACCGCATCGGTCGAGAACTGGGCCGCGAACACCGAAGGGATAAACCAGGAGCTCCGCGACTCGCTGAACAGGTCGGTGGCGGATTTCGAGGCACGGGCGGCGGCTCGCAACCATCAGCTGTCCCAGCAACTCGCCGGAGCAAGGGACGAGTTCCGCCAGGCGGTGGAACGGGCCTCAACCGTAACCGACGCCCTGATCGGCTCGGTGCTTCGCGACACGGGCCGCGTGATGGAGCAGGTCAACGATGGCGTTGCCGAGATACTGGGCGTGACCCCACAGGAAAACCTTGACGCCGCGAAGGCGGCGGCGCAGGACATGGCGGGCTTCTTCGCACAGGCGAGCGCCGAGGGCGCCAGGAACGCCGCCCAACAGGCTTCCAGGCAGGCCGGGTTGACGGCGGGCCAGGCCGCAATGGCTGGCTCGACAGCGGCGGCCGGGGCGGCGCAGAAGTCGGCGCAGCAGGGCTTCGAGGCCGGGCTTCAGGCGCACCAGGACGCGGCGAGGATGCAGGCCGAGGCGCTTGAACGGCAGTTCGAGCGGCAGAGGGAACTTGCGCAGCAGGAGATGGATCAGGCCAGGATGTCCGAGCAACGGGACATTCAGAACGCGGAGACGATTGCCAACCAGGAACGCGAGGACGCTAGAACCCAGGCCGAGATGGCGCAGAGGGATTCGGAGGAACTTGCCAGGCAACAGCAGGAGAGGGCCAGGGAGCTTGCGTACAGGGAACAGACGGCGGCGGACAGGCTTGCCGACACGGAGCGCGAAGACGCAAACAGGCTCGCCGACATCGCCCGCGAGGATGCCAAGCACATCGCCGACCTGGCGCTCGACGCCAACAACCAGAGATCGCAACAGGAGCTAGATCGGCTTCGGCAGGATCGCGACGAAAGGCTGCGCATCGAGAGGGAGGAGGCGGAGGGACTCAGGCAGCAGCAGGACACCTCGGCACGGGAACAGCTAGACGCTTTCAGGCAGGAATCCGATCTGCAAATGGCGGCAAGCCAGGCCGGACGGGATCTGGCGCAGCGCGAGGCCGACGACACGCTTAGGGCGCAGTCGGAGCTAAGGGCGGACCAGGAAAGGACGGCACAGGAATATGCAAGGCTCCAGGCCCAACGGGCGGAGGCGGAGAATGAGGCCCGAAGGATTCAGGAGGAGACCGACTGGCAACGGGGCTTAGATCGACAGGAGGCCGATCTGAACGCGGCACAGGAACAGGCCAGGCTCCAGGAATCCGCGGCAAACCAGGCCGCCACGGCGGCAGGGCAGAGCACGGGCAACCTGGCTAACGCACAGAATGACTTGGTTAATGCACAGCAGAACCTGGCGAACACCAGCAGATAAGACGAATTAAGACAACACGGTGATTGGCAAACCAGACACCGAGGAGGAATGGAAATGAGCGATTCAAGATCCGGACATGACTTAGGTAGGGGGGTAGCGAGACCAGTGGATGCACGGCAAATGGACGATGAGGGGGCGGCATCCGCCGGGAACCCAGGCGAAGAAGGCACGGGGCGGACCCAGGGGCGACAGCAGAGACAGCAGGATGCTGAAGACAGGGGAAGGGCGATAGCGGAGGCGAGAAATGCGGCCGGTCGGGGGATCTCCGCAGGGGCGTTCTCGGGCACGGCGCAACCGGCGGTCGTACAGGAAGCTAACGAGGCTGCCGCACCCGAATCGAACGAACCCTTTTCCTGGACAGGCACCTGGGACGAGGCTGCGGCGGAAAGGAACAGGCTGAGGTCGGCGGGTGAAGACACCTCCGAAATTCAAGCCTGGCTCAACGCCAACGAGCCAGCCGAACAAAGGGAGGAAAGGCTCAGCGCTCAACAGCCGGCGGATGAAATCGAGCCGACCGAAAACGAAGACCCAGCCGACACCCAGATAGCGCAAGAGCTGGTTGAAGACTTGCCGGGCAATGAAGACCCCGATGACCCCGATGATCCTGGCGATCCTGGCGATCCTGGCGATCCGAAAGAACCTCCAGCATCTGGACTCGACGTAAGGCTTGAGGATTCCATAAGGAGAGTCCTTGGTATGGACGGAGGCAAAGGTTCCGCCGCCATCGGAACGCTTGCGCTTGTGATTCACTCGATCCAGGAGGGCCTTGCAAGGGGTATGAAGGGGGAGCCGGTCGGCATACCCTCTATTTTGGAAATGGCCCTGGAGGATTACAGGGCAAGGCGAGATCATCTTGATCTTAGACCCACGGAAGCGATTCTAACCGAAACTGGGGCAGGTGGAGCAGCCGTAACCAACGCCATTGCTCAGGCCACAGGTATAGACGGTACGGTCGGCGAGACCGCACACCAGAGAAACCTAGAAGAGTTGCGTGCGAATCAGGATTTCCAGAGGGAGCTTGTGAAAAGGAACGAAAACTTTGCCGTGCGGCTTAGAGAGATTGACTTCGACAACGCGGTGTCCGTACAGAGGCTTGGCGCCGATATTGAGCAGGAAATGTTGAGGCTGCAACAAACAATAGGGCTTGAGAATTTCGATGTTACACAGAGGATGGCCTGGGATCAGGCGTTACGCGAGGCCAGGGAGATGAGCGAAAACCCGAACGTGTTTGCCAGGGCGGCACGGGCAGGTTCAGGCGTGGATCCGTCGCAGAATGTCTTTAACAACATAATGTCTGGGCTTGGTGCAGCCGGAAAGATCTTCGGGGCGATATTGCCGTAAGGGGGAAAGCATGAGCAGGCGAATACTGAACGACAGGGTGCTTGCGGTCGTCCTGGCCGACAAATTGTTTGGCAGGCTGGAACGTCCCGAGATACGCCCTCTTAAAACAACGAAGGAACGTGTCAAAGCCACCCAGGACGGTATAAAGCGTACCACGATTACCCAAAGGAGGAAGTAAGGCAACGTCCAGGCCGCCGGGCCAGCATCGGGAGGATGCCCGGCGGCGTTTCCGCCTAGCCTGGACGCTTAGAATATCGCCCTAAAAAACGCTGCGGTCAAGAAAATCGCATAGAGGGGTATACTTGTAAAACGGCCCAGATCGAGCTATCATTTAATTATGGACGCACAGGATCGGGATTTCAACTATTTCCTCGAAAACATGGAAAGCCTTCACAGGGAGCACGGGCATAAGTTCGTGGCCGTCAAGAACCTGGGCATACTCGGCGTTTACGACACCTTCAAAACCGCCCTTGACACCACGCTCGAAACGGAAGAGCTGGGGTCTTTCCTTATACAGGAATGCTTCGACGACAGGAAGAAAATGGTGCGCCATTTCCAGGGCAACGTCATGCCCGTTCCCGTACAGGCGGCGCTTTGAGAAATTCGTCCCCACAGGGGCACAGCTTCACCGTCGTCCACGATGGAATTGCCGATGCGTTAATCACACCCGTGCTGATAGAACCCGCAATAGGAGGGGAAACCATCCTTGAAATTAACGCGCTGTGGGACACTGGGGCCACAATGTCCCTTGTCGGACGGGAAATAGCCGAGCGGCTGAATTTGCAGTCCATATCTAAAACCTTCATCAGCACCCCGTCGGACAAAAACGCGCAGAGCAATATCTACGTGGTCAACCTGCACCTGCCGAACAGGACGTTGCTTGCCAACGTACTGGTTACCGAGGGCGTACTCAGCGGCTGCGATATGCTCATAGGCATGGACGTTATTTCACGCGGTGATTTCGCCGTTACTAATTTCAGCGGACGTACCGTGTTCTCCTTCCGTATGCCATCCCTCACGACAATCGATTTTGGCAAACACGCCTACACCGAGCCATTTGAAAACTACGGCCCCAAGACAGGAAGAAACGAACCGTGCCCCTGTGGGAGCGGGAAAAAGCACAAGGCATGTTGTGGCAGAAACTAGCATACTTCCATGGATGGTAAAAGGACATGACAACAAGTTTTATGTCCACGATACCTTTTCCGTTGGCGAGCTTGCAAAAAATAAGGGCAACACTATCAAAGCCGGCGGCACGGGAAGACCCGTTGGCGAACCCGGCAAAAGCATTGCCCGTATAAAAAATATGCTGCACGATATTTTGACCGTCAAGTAAAACACCCGTTTTCCTCATTCCCACGCGCCAAATCAACGCCAAAAACCGCAAGTTCCCGTTGCCATTATAGCAAGGAGGCAACGGTGCCAAAACTAGCGTCACGGATACAAACAGGAATGGGCAGCCCGACATCCGTCAGAACCCAATCATGGCAGAAGACGGGCAGCGTCAACGCGCCGAAAGCGAAAAGCGCAAACAGTCCCCAGGCTCCAAAGGCAAAAGGCTTCACCCAGTCCCCACAGTCGGTCAAAACCACCTCATGGCAGAAGCCAGGCAGTAAGGACTATGCCGTCCTGGACGGGGAAAAGGTAAGAACCAGCGGAGGTGACGGGGAGTGGACGGAATGGATGGAGTACGACCAAGAGCTACAGGCCCTGACGATAACTTTCAAAGACGGATTCGTAAAGCAATACGTCCACGTAACCCCCGAAATGGCCGTAGCCGCATACAGAGGGGTTCAGACCTCGACCATGAACCCCCAGAGGAACAATTCCACCGGAGCCTGGCTCCACCAAAACCTGATAGGGCAGTTCAGGCCCTAAGGAGAGAGACATGCCCATAGGGAAAGACATACTCGAAAAGATGCAGCCCGAACGGCAGCCCCCCACGCAGGAGGCCGCACTGCCGAAGCCCCAGAAAAAGGGCAAATCGATACAGGACGTGGTGCGCAAAATCCGCAAGTCAGGCTGCACATCGGGGGAGACGGCTTAATGCAGATACCGTTCGACCTCGCCGCCTCCGTGGACGGCGCGGGCTGGGAAAAGAAGGTGCACCCCGTCTCGGCCTTCTGGCACAACAGCCAGGTCCCGTTCAGGGGCGTCATGCGCAACGAGGGGCACCTGTCGTTCGAGGTGGGCGAGCAGGGCCTCCTTATAGGCGACCAGGTGCTTAGGCAGGACGGCAACGGCCTGTACCTGGGCGGCGACAGGATAGTGGAATACGCCGCAAGCGCGATGTTCGCCACATCCCCGATACCGGCGAACTACGACGCGGTGATCTGCCACTACTACACTGGCGTCGTCAGGGCGGTAAGGGTCGCCGGCACGACGGCCAGGTGGTTCACGCTGGAGGTCAACGACGACGGCACAGTCGCCGAAACCGAGGCCGGCTCGACCGCGGTGGCGAACGTGTCGGGCCTGCGCACGGTCCGCATCATAGAGAACGCGGTGAACGAGGTTCTGCTGATAGGCGACAGCCAGTTTGCCATAAACAACGTAGTCTACAACATAGCGATGCCGTCCCAAAACGCGAAGGCCTGCCGGCAGGGCGACAGCTATTACGTCACGACGGTTGGGCTGATGACCAGGAGGCTGCCTGGCAACCTCCAGTCGGACCAGCTGGTAGACCAGACCTACACCCGGGACGGTATCTTCCTCACCATGATCGGAAGCGTCGAGACCGCCAACATGAGGATAGACGGGGACGGCGCGACCCTGGATCCCACGCCCTGGAACCTCCCCGTCTCCACGGAGACCGTGTACAGCCAGACGTTCCACCCGCTGGAGCCGTTCACCATATCGCGCAACGCCTCCGATCCCGACGACATCCTGTACCGATGGCTGGCGGTGGGATCGTCCAGGTTCCTGCAGACCGACGGGACGAGGCCGACCACCGATTTCGGCAGGGCGACGGACGGGCTTACCTCGACGGTGACGGGGCAGTTCAACCGCGTCTACCTTGACGGGCAGCTGGGAGTCGTCTACATGAGGGGCCACCCGATCGCGGTGTCGGTGTCGGGAGTCCTGATCACCCCCGTCGGCATGGACTTCGACGGGTTCAGCTACCTAATCGACGGCGACACCATAGTCGTCCACATAGACGGGTACCTAGTAAAGGTGGGGCGGTCGGTTCCGATAAGGCTGCGGCAGATGAGCCGCCGCTCCCTGAAGGTGAACGTGATCGACCCGTACAACGTGATAGACCTGACGCGAAAGGACGCGGTGCTTGGATCCCTGGACTGGAACAACAGGGTGAAGCCGGAGCAGGTATTGGCGCTCTCGGCCATTCCCGTCCGGCCCGCGACGGCGGAGCTGGTCACGTTCAACAGCGCCCACGGGGCCAACCACGAGGTCACCGGCGACATATCGCCGAGTATCCTGGTGGGCAGTTCGCAGCTCATGAGCTCCAGCCCGGGATGGCGGACGATGCAGACGTTCGCCGTCGCCGTCTGGCCCGAGGTGTTCCCCGTCCGCCTGCTCGACTTCTACTTCAGGCGCGGCGAGCTGACCACTGCACCCGAGTACCAGACCACCGGGTTCATGTTCGTCAACTCGGCGCTCCAGGGCCTGGCGTACCCCGAGCCCGAGCAGCCGACCGTGCCGTCCCCGGTCAACGCGAATTTCAACATTAGCAACCCGGTTCAGGTGTACGTGGACTGGGGGGACTTCTACCACAACATAGGCCTGCTGAACAACCGCGTCCCTATGGACGCCTACCTGATGTTCAGCCAGATCACGCAGAAGGGGCTTATCTTCACGATATCAAGCCAGCCGTACTTCTTCGACGGCTCCATATACTCCCTGTCCTACGACGGGGCGATGCTCGCCGGCATAGACTTCATCGTGGACACGCATAACATGACGTTCCTGGGGAACGATTCCACCCAGGCGTTCTTCCTGAGCAACGACAATCACGTATGGGTGTTCACCGGGTCGTACAACCTGGCCATAGCCTACGACCTCACTAGGTTCGGGAAATTCGTGCGCTCCAACTACAACCAGAACATGGACGAGCTGGCGATCCAGTTCGGCGACGTCGTGCTGTGCATACGCAAGGGGATCATACGGGAATCGCTCGCCGGGGACGTAAGGAGGCTCGGCAACTCCGACTTCGGCAACGTGTTCTACGACGGCAGCCACGCGCACGTCTACGGCCCCGAGATAGACGAGGATCTGCGGCCGTTCCGAATGCAGACCGCGTTCATAGGGAGCAGCGAATCCGACGTGGTGTCGTTCAGCAACATATGGATGCGCTTCAAGCACCCCGCCACCTTCGAGGTCAAGGTGGACGTGTTCAACGACAAGATGGTCGAGGGCGGATGGCGCAGGTTCGCGGGCGTCGCGGAGGCGCAGGTGATACCGAAACAGGTCACGGGCCGCGGCATCAGGCTTTCGCTAAGGAGCGAGCACCCGATACACCTAGCCGCGATGGAGCACGACTTCGGCAGGGTCGGCGAGGCCGGCATAATCCGGAAGGCCGCCAGGTAGGGGGAAGTTATGGGGAAACCGGTAAGGCTGAGATCCTTCGACGAGGACGGCGTCAACATCGCGCTTCAGCAGCTAAGCGGCCAGATACGGGACTTAGCCCCGAAGGCGAAGACCGGCGTGGATATGGCCGCGATAGAGGCCGTGCGGAATTACGTCAACGACATCCTGGCCAAACTGGACGGCCTTGTCCCCGTAGCAAGGACGGTCAACGGCTTTCCGCTTGCCGAGGATGTCACGCTGACCTCGGACGACATCGAGTTCTCCGGCCTGGGAAGGAGCGTGACCGAACGCATCGAGGAGATTCAGGTGCCGATCAACATAAGGGGATCGGTGCAGAACATCGCGGATCTCCCGATGACGGGCATCCTCCCCAATGACGGCTTCGTGGTGCTGACGGACGAGACGCACGGCAACCAGCCCTGGCTTTACGTGTGGGCCGACTGGGGTTCCGGGCTTGGGTGGAACGCGGTAGCGCCCTTCGGGGTCGATCTCTCGAACTACTACACCAGGGACGAGACGTGGAGCGGCGTCAGGATAATCGCCGACCAGCAGCGCCAGGACGAAAACACCCTGGAGATGCTTAACGCCCGGGAAAACTCCATAATGGGCCGCGTCGATACCATCACCGACGTGAAGATAGCCGCCAACAACATTGCCGTCAACAACGGCATCGGCAACGCCAGGAGGGATGCCATGGCCCATGCCGACCGTATCTCGGCGGGGCTGCGGAACGAGATGGTCCCGAACTCCAGGCGCGTGAACGGGTGGCCCCTCATGAACGACGTCGTCCTGTCCGCCATGGACATAGAGTTCCTGGACGGCCAGTCGGTATGGTCTAAGCTGAACGCCCTGGGGTCGGCGATCAGCCTTCAGTATGTCGTGGACGCCATTGACGATCTGCCGCCGCCGTTCAGGAACGGCACGGGGGCAATCGTCAGGCGGGGCCCCTCGGGCAATCCGGAGATGTGGGTGATAATCGACGGCGCGTGGGAATACGCGGCCTCCTTCGCCATAAACCTGGACATATTCTACACCAGGCCCGAGGTCCGCAACCTGATAGATCTGGAATCCGGGAGGGCGCAGGCCGCCGAGCTTCAGTTGCGGGCCGACATGGAATCCGAGGCCCACAACACGCTGATACTGGCGGAAAACTACATCGACTACAGGCTCAACGTCGTCCAGGGTATATTCGACGCCAAGGTGGACGAATCGTTCCCCGTCCCCCTGGTCACGGGCCTTGTCCCGTATGCCAACGATGTTGCGGCAGGCCTGACCGTCCGCAGGATATGGCTGGATGGAAACGACGGCCCGTCGGAAGACGTGCCGCTTCCGCGGGCCAGCGCCGAAAGGGCCGGCATAATCAACTCTGCCTCCTACGCAAGGCTGTGGCAGATGAGCGAGTGGATAGACAACTTCCAGATAGGCGGAACCTACATAGACTCATTCCCAACCAGGGCCGCGCTGAACGCCGCGCCCCACCAAGCCTGGTGGGAGCCGAACGACTGGGCGATAGTCCAGGCGGACGAGACGAGCCTTGACGGGTTCGGCAGTCCGCAGGTTACCAGGTACGTGCTGAACGCCGGGCTTGTCTGGACGTTCGCGAACGTGTTCGGGGGGAACATGCCGGGCCTGTTCAGCAATATCCGCGCCGGCCTAATAAGGGGGACTGCGGCGGGCGACGGCACCATAGGCCTGCTGGATCCGGCGACCGGGACCGCCGGGGTCAACGGCTGGGACGCCCTTGCCGGCATGGTCCGTACCGTTAGCACGGAGGTCGGCATCGGACCTGACGGCAGCTTCACCAATCCAACGACGGGATTGAATCGCAGGGTCACGAACGCCGAGAGCGGCATCACAGGACTGAGGGGAAGCGTCCAGGAAAACGTCAACGACATATCATCTTTGAGAGGAAGGATGACGACGGCGGAGGGCACAATTGGAGGCCATACCACGTCAATCGCCGCCAATACCGGCGCCGTTGCCAGTTTAAGGACGGAGATCAGCAATGTGGCCGACGGACTGGCAGGAAAGGTGGATAGGATTGATCAACCTGGAATTACTGGGGCGGTGATGGTTGACTATAACGACCAGGGGCAGATTGTCAATTCTTCGCGGTATATGCCCTGGGAAAGGATAACCGGATTCAACGAGGCGGTGGACGCAAGGGTTCCAACCCCTCCAGCCGGCGCCAACCTGAGCAGTCAGCAGGCTAATTTCGGCCAGTCGGCACAGGACGGCACCGCCGGGACTTTCGCAAGAAGCGACCATTTCCATGCGTTGCCCACCGCACCTGATGTTTCTGGATTGGGAACCAGAATAACCAATATAGAGGCAAGACAGGGTACTGCCAATATGGGTTTTACCACCGGTACGTCTTTAAATGTCGCTGCTGCGAGCTGTAGAAATGTCGTAATCTTCTCGGTAAACTCCCCTTCAAACGTATTCAATATATCATTTGCCGCAGGAACGTATAACCTGCTGATGTTTAGGGGGACGGTTAGTAATACGGCGGGAGATATCAATATCTTTAATACTTCTGCTAGCAGAGTCGGCCTGGTAGGTAGTACGGCTGTAAATATCGGGCCAGGATTGCAAACAGAGGTAGCTCCAGGTGCTTTCGTAGCTAGGGGTTTAGTATATGCCTTCAGGGCTTAAGGGTGTGAATGTATTCAGCGAGGCTTGGCTAGATGCCGCCACGGTAACTTTTACGACGATCGCGGATATTTCACGGGAAAAACGTCAACTTTGCGCTGCCATTATGGTATAGGAGAAACAAATGAGCATAGTGAACGAAGTACGCAACATCCTGAAGGTCGTGTACAAGGATCCCATCCAGAACCTGATGGGAAGGCATGACCCCGTTTTCAGGGACATCAAGAAGGAAATCTGGCGGGGCCGCGAGCTCCGCTACGCCAACATCTACAGCCGTTCCCCGGCGGTATCGTCCAATCACAACATATCGAGGCAGATTGCGGCGGAGGCCGGAACTAGGAACGCGGAGTGGGTCGTGCCCCTGGACGAACGCCAGCTGTTCGCCGACACGGTGGTCACGAACAAGCAGATTCTCGCGGGGAAGGATCGCCAGGGCGCGTACCAGGCCATCGGGCAGAACCTCATGTTCGGCTCTATGAGCGGCCTTCGCAGGGTCGCGGCCAGGCTGTTCTACAGCAAGGGGTTCGGGGAGTTCGGCACCGTGCAGCCCGTGACCCGGCTAAACGACAGCACGACCATGGCCCCCCTCACCGTCGGAAAAAACACGATCACCATGAGCAGGGCCGCCGTGGTCGGCATCGACGTGGGTGTCCAGTGGCAGTTCGCCGACGGTGTCACCGGCCTTCCCACCCCCAACGCCTCGGTGAACGTGGTGACAAGCATCGAAACGGCCCCGGCGTCCATGGGCCTGCCGGCGGGAACGGCCATCGTCGCCTTTACCGCCACCGCCGCAGACACCCCGACGGTCGGGCAGATGATGGTTTACCTGGGCAACCACAACGGCTCCCTGTCCAACCCCGGCGAGATCTGCGCTCCACACGGTCTTGCCGCCCTGTTCCCCTCCATCCAGTCCGAAAGGGGCAGCGTCCTCTATGGGGTGGATCGAAGCATCTATCCCGACAGGCTTTCCGGGCGGTTCGTGGACGACAGTGCGCTTGCCGCCGCAGGCAACCCAAAGGTGGCGACGGTAGCCAAGCTTTTCAACGAGACAAGGCAGGCGGGGGCGGAGCCGTCCGTCATCGTCCTTTCGAGCAACGACTATCTCGCCATGTACAACGAGATATTCGCCCAGGGCGGCAACGCCGGCAACATGCGCTTCGTCCAGGACACCAAGTCCGCGCCGAAGGGCAACAGGCTCACGTTCGGCCCCCAGGAGTACGCCTTCGCAATGGCCACGAGCTGGCTTGACAGGGCGGTAGACAGCCCGTTCCTGGAGGACGGCACATTCTACGTGCTGACCCAGGACGACCTGTTCATACCCACCTACAGCAACTGGTCCCCCGTGGACACGAACAACGGCGTCGCCGGCAACGAGGCTGGCAGGGGCGAGGATCCGCTGGCCGAAAGCGACAAGTCGGAGGAGGCGATGAGGATCAACATCGACGACATATTCACCGTAGCCCCGGCCGAGGGCTCGCCCGACGGCACGGCGGCGCTGGTGACCGCCCAACTGTACTACGACCTTTGCGCCATGAACCCGGCGAACCACGGCGTGGGCAGGTTCGCCGCCGCCTAAGCTACAAAACGGGGGGACGGAACGCGCGTGACCTCCCCCCGTTTTTCGACGGTTCCGACGCGCGAGGGGACTACGACATGATAAGCAGACCGACCAACGCCATGTCCGGCAACCGGCAGCAGGGACGGGACTTCCTGTACCTGCTCGAACAGGTAAGGAAGCTCGTTACACGGATGGGCCTGAACGACCGGGCCATAGAAAACATTTCAAGCCAGCTCTCGGGCTTTGAATCCTCCTTCGTCACGGGCGACCTGGAGGCCATGGGCGGCGTATTGGACCACCTGCTCGCCAGCCGCCTGTCGCTGAAGCGCAACCTGATCCAGAGAATATCCGCACCCGGCGATTACGTGGTGGCGACGATAGGCGATTCCTCATTCTCCGGAACCTACGGCCCCGTGCCTGTCGCGGGGGTTCTTAAAACCACCGAGGATACCCAGATAGCCTTCGAGGGAACCGCCGTCCCGGTAAGCGGCGCCGTCCAGCCGACAATCCCGGTTTCGGAAACAGTAGGAGGCCCCGCGATAACCTGGCTGACGTGCAACGTGGCAAACAAGGATTTTGAAATATTGGTTTTATGGACAAGCGGCACCTGTATAGCGCTGTGGAGCCAAAACCCGATTCTGCCGGTTACCCGTCTGGCCACCATAGCCAGAACCACGGGCAACGCCCCGGGCGATCCGGCGAGGTTGGTGATGCGGGTCAACCCCCTGGCTTTGGGTGACGGGTTCGAGATACAGCTGTATCATCACAGCATCAACGCGATCGGCAACGTGGCACCATACCTGGAACCGATAAACGAATCCGCCGATTCCTTCGCCAGGCTGGAAAGGTCGTCCGGCTTCGCGAATTCGGAATTCGTCTTCACCAACATGGATCTGGTAAACCTGGACGTGTCGAACGCCGCAAGGATACAAAACCTGGCCGTGGGCGGTACCGCCACGGTGCCGACCCCGATCGCCGGGGATTCCAGCGATCACGTTGCGAACACCAGGTTCGTGGACGACCTGGTCGGTCACGTTGGCACGACCTTGACCGGCGTGTTGGACGCCGAGAGGGCCGCCAGGATATCGGGCGACGATCGGTTGCGGGCCGACATCGAGGCCGCAAATACCGCCCGTGCGAACGGCGACGCTGCCCTGGCCAGGCAGATCTCGGGCGTCAATTCCGGGCTGTCGCAACGGATTGATGACGAGGCCAGGGCCAGGGCAAACGCTGACAACGCTATCGTCAATAATCTGAACGGGCAGATCGGCGGACTAAGCCAGAGGATTGAAGACATCGTGATTGCTGGCGTGTCGAGGGACTTTATTTCTGAGGACGATGACAACAATCTCACGTTGGGTGATGACGGGCTGCTGTTCGTGCCCGACGTTGACTTAAACCCTCTTAGGGACGAACTGAAAGAAGCCATCGACACGGAGGCCGATGACCGCCAGGCCCAGATTGAGGAACTCAACGGGGAGATAATCGCCACGAACAAGGTTCTTTCCGGAACGCATACGGTCACCTATAACGGGGTTTTCCAGGGCAACATAGGCGATATGGAGATTCTTGACGGGGATCTAATCCCCGGGCAGACCTCGATCATAGCACCCGGAAAGGCGGTTTTCTTCGACATCGAGGGAAGCGTGGCCACCTATATCGGCGACCTGGGAATAGTAAACGAACTGTCCGAGATATGGGTGGTGATAAAATCCAAGGCGTTGAATGACACCATATTGGAAGTGCTGGATACCAAAATAGAAGGTCAGAATATCGCAAAATACGTCTCCACTACGGAGACAATGTATAACACCCTGAAGGATTCGGGCCAACTTGAGAAATACACTATTTATCAGTACGAAAGCGTTACGGAACCCACCGCCACCTTGATTGGAAGATGGACGACACCTTTCAATCAGGTTATCAATAATTGGGACGGCTCCGTGATTCAGACCAACGTGCCTTTCGTTGACGCCACCGAACTCAACTTTATCATATCGGCCATGCAGGGATCGGCTTCCGGGACAAACGGGCCGAACAATACGATTGAACCGGTCATTATCGATTTGGACGGGGCCGTGGTATTTAGGATTATGTCCAGCCCACCATCTTCACCCGGAACGCTTAAGGCCCTGGCCCGTGTAAGGAGCCAGGTATCCCATGAGGGCGGTCAGAAGGCCGTCTTCGTGAACAGCGTGGCTGACCAGATAGTCGGCAGCGCTCATTACTGGATAGATGAGAATGCGAACAGGATTACCGGTTTTAACAACTGGTCCAACGATCCAATGATCTACGGCGGGATAAGTGACAGACCTTCAATCTTACCCGGCGGTGCGGAGTTGTTATGGGGATTCGCCCAGAGTGCCGATGCAAACGGGCCGCCCGATGGAACTTTCAACTATCTGTTAAAGATAGAGCGTATGGAAATGACCGAGAGCTTATAAAGGAGGCAGTGGAATGATTAAATATATTGACGAACTCGGAAACGAGAGAACCATGGCCGAAGTGACGGACACTTCGAGTTTTGCGGTTCGGGAAGACTTGGAAAACGTTAACAACGAGCTTACGGCGGCGATAAGGAATATTTCCAACCTTGGGAAACATGTGGGTACCTTTGACACTTTCTCGGTGTTGCCGTACAACGTTAGCGCATTTGCGCCCCTGGTTCCTACTGTCAATGATTTTGCCAATATACGCAGCGACGAAAATAACGGTAACGGCACCACCCGTTACATAATCGACTCCATTGCCGGGGATGGGGCCATCGCCTGGACGTTCGACATAGTTTACGCGACGGACGTTACCGGCAAGATGGATCGGGTTCCCTCCGCCAACGCGGGCCAGCTTGCCGTGTTCGACGATGATGGGCAGGTCGCGGGCGCGGATACCGTCGCCGCCATAGAAAACGAGACGGCCGCGAGGGAACAGGCGATAGACGGGCTAAGCCGGGCCATGACGGAAGGCGATAGCAACCTCCGGGGGCGGATAGACGAAATGCCCGGTTCCCTGATATCGGAAGACGCGGACAACGGCGTGACCCTGGGGTCGGACGGCAAGCTGTTTGCGTCCATGGGGGGAGGGGGATTCGTTCCAATGATGGGGCTGTCGTTACCAGAATCCGTTTTAAATTTGGAAGTCGGTACTACACGCATGATAACACCGGTCATAGAGCCTGAAAACGCCACCATAAGAAGGCTGCTTTGGGTATCAAGCAATCCCGATGTTGCGATTTGCACCGTAACTGGGGAGGTGACAGTGTTAAGCGAGGGAACGGCGACGATAACCGTGTACTCCCTTGAGGGTGATCTTCATGCGTCGATGACGGTCAATGGTGTTTGTGTGGACAACTATATATACACATATAACGCTGTAACGGGTTTCATGATAATCACCGGCTATACCGGGGGTTCTCTGGATATAATCATCCCGCCAACCATAAGCGGCAGGCCAGTGGTTTCTTTAGGGCAAGGCGCGTTTCACAACAGACAGTTGACCAGCGTAGTAATTCCAGACAGCGTCACAAGCATCCAAACAGCGGCATTTCTGGGAAACCGACTAACAAGTGTAACAATTCCCGACAGCGTTACACTCATCGGGCATCAGGCATTTGATAACAACCAGCTAACCAGTATTGTTATTGGTAACAGCGTCACAAGCATCCAAATAGCGGCATTTGAGAACAACCAGCTAACCAGTGTCATTGACACCTAATTATCTAATTTCCCCTCTGATTCTATTATATACCATTCGAGAAAATTTGTAAACCCCTCCAGTCTCCCCCATTTCGACATTTAATTTTCAAAACAGGTAAATAACCGATATTCCACATTACATACACGTTTAGAATTCAATCCACCCATATTCTCGTACAATCTCAGTCATTCTGGACAAACTCAATATTCTAATTTCGAAAAGTCTGGGACAAGCTTAAATTATCATTTTTGAATACCAAACTTTATTTTCTCATATATCTACATCAAACGGTGAAGGAGAAGACGAAAATGGGAAACAACAAAAAGCCAAAAGTTAAACTTGTTGGAGAAGATGGAAATGTCTTCAACTTAATAGCTATTTGCTCACGAGCTTTGGGGAAAGCTGGGCAAGGCGAGAAATCGAAGAAAATGAGAAAACGTGTTTTTGAATGTGGTTCTTACGATGAAGCACTCGCAATCATGATGGAATACTGCGAAATAGAGTAAACCAGTTTTTCAGGGGACATTTTCAATGTTCCCCTACTTAAAAAAGGAAAACAAATATGGACAGCGTAGAATTTAAATGCAGTCTCCATCCAGATAAAATGTTGACTTCTGAATGGTGCGAGGAGAACTGTCCCAGATATTACCACTGCGACACCGTAGCATGGGCAATGGATGAGGAGATTGAGAATGAACACGACGCACATAGATGAATTACGAAATATCGATCTTTGGGTGAAAATGGGTGCCATCGATTTTGACAAAGCAAAAGAGATGGCGAAGCCGCACATTGACGCAATCAACGACAAATCAAGGGAGATTGCGGAAAAATACGGCGTGAAACCCAAACTAGTTGCTTTCCACAATTTTGTAAGATGACGTATGAAATAGTGTCCATAAGGACTACCAAAAAGGAAATCAAAGTCGTGCGTCCAGATGACCTGTTTCCATTCATTAAACGGTACGCTAAAAGCAGACAGGAGCATTTTCTTGTGATAACGCTCGATACTGAACATAAAGTCATCGGAATACACATATCGACTATTGGACTCATGAACAAAGCGACAATACATCCAAGAGAAGTGTTTTACCACGCAATCAAAGACAATGCATGTGCTATAATGCTGGCTCACAATCATCCATCAGGACAATTGAAACCATCACCAGATGACGAAGAAATGACGAAAAGATTGGTAAAAGCTGGCGAGATAATGGGATTTCTCATTTTGGATCATCTAATCTTTTCAAAAGACAGTTTTTACAGTTTTAGACAAAGCAGACATGAATCACTAATGTGTTTTTGATTTTCCAAACTACATATCTCATATCTAATCACAATCGTCA
>Ga0209755_10003245_pt1 | contig 20651 bp, 19 predicted proteins | sample TergutCo191P1_FD_187301 | JGI IMG/M metagenome (GOLD analysis project Ga0209755, IMG submission 187301) | Cornitermes sp. P1 segment gut microbial communities from Petit-Saut dam, French Guiana - Co191P1 (SPAdes) (version 2) | ecosystem: Host-associated > Arthropoda: Insects > Digestive system...
CCCGCAGAAAAAAGGCTTATTCGGCAGAAAAAAAGATAATGCCGCCGAAGCTGCTGAACCGGAAGCCGAAGAAAACATCGAAGAAATTTCTTTAAGCCAGGAACATGTTAACAGTCTTCTTCAGACATTAAATAAATATCCGTTAAATTTAAGAATCATCTGTGAAGAATTAATCGCCGAGCAGGTGATTTTACCCGCGCAACTGGCAAAGCTGATCCGGCTTCTGATTAACGGCGTTCATGTTAAGGAAACCGCTGCGCTTGTTCAGGAAATTACTGGCAAGCCCGTTGTTATTCCAAAGAGTTTTGAAAAAATGACAGGCGCGGCCTTTGAAGCCGAACAGTCAAGTTTCGCGTATATTTTTGTTCATAATTTTATTCCGGTATTCAGGCTGTTTGCTTTTATCGCTATAATCGCAACGTCAGTTCTGTATCTTGGCTATAGATTCGTCTTTATCCCGCTTCGCGCTGAATCGCTTTACAAGCGCGGTTATGAAAGAATTCCCGAAGCCGAGTATCAGCGCGCCAATGAATTGTTTTCTCAGGCGTTTGCGATGCACCCGAAGAAAAAATGGTTCTACTCTTACGCCGAAGCGTTCAGGGACATGCGCCGCTATCCGTTAGCTGAAGAAAAATACAGCGAGCTTTTAACTCATTATCCACTGGATAAAAAGGGCGTTCTGGATTACGCGAATTTAAACACCTATTACATAATGAATTACGAAAAAGCGAACAACCTGCTTCAAAGGTGGCTTCTTGATTTTTCTCCCGATGACTTTGAAGGACTGCTTGCCGCAGGCGATAACTTTATGATCTGGGCGGATTCAAATCCGTCAAGATTTTATGAAAAATATGAAGACGCGCGTTTTGCTTACGCAAGGCTGCTTGATAAATACGGCTGGCAGCAGACGATTGTCGAAAGGATGATGATGTACTTCATCCGCACAGACAATTTAAGGGAAGTGCTTTCTCTTAGGTTATGGTTTGAAAGCAATCCAAAGCGCCAGCTTTCGGCGGAGTCGCTTGCTGAACTTGGCGGCTACTTGCTTGACAAGCAGCTTGAAACGCCTGCGGGTGTTCCGAATCCGTATGTCGAGAGTATAGAAAGCGTAAGAGCAATGCTGCTTCAGGCGGTAAGGATGAATAATCTGCTGCCTGAACCGCATTATCATCTTGCACGTTATTATAACAGCCTCGGAAATACATACGAAGAGCGGCTTACTTTAGAAAACGCAGTCCGCGCTTATAATTTAACAACGCAGGAAACTGTGCGCCGCCGCCTTGACCGCGTTGATACGCATTTCCGTTACGCGAACCTTCTTATAAATAACCGCGAATTTTTCCCCGCAGAAGAAAATGTGGTAAGAGCGATTAATTTATATGAAGATTTTGTTTCAAGGAATTTGATAACGCCGACTTCTCAACTGGGGGAATTATATTCCTTAAACGGCGACCTTGAGTATTTTGTTAAATCCGGCGATATGGAAACCGCTTTAAAAAATTACCATACAGCTGAAAGATACGGATATTCACCGCCAGAAGTTCAGTACAGAATGGGCGCGGCGTACTATATGCTCGAGGACTGGAGGAATTCGCTTGAATACCTTTTCAAGGCTTCCGCGGGTCTTCCGCTTAACAGGCGGCTGCTTTACGCTCTTGGAAACGCGGCATATCAGCGCGGCGATTATTTTGCGGCGCAGGGTTACTATAACCGGCTTCTGGGTGTCCTTGAAAGCCAAAGGATCATGCTGCCTGTGCTGCTTCCGAATGACAGCCAGCGTTTCCTTGAAACAGGCGAACGCATCATGATGGCGCGCAACAATGCCGGCGTTGTAAACGAAATACTCGCCGATCAGACAGGAAACATCAATTACCGCTCCGCCGCGATGGTACATTACCTTGAATCTTCAAGCGCGTGGGACGCGATTACCCGCGACCCTGAATTAATGACAAGGATGCGCCTCATTGACAGCCCTGGAGCGCCAAGCATCAACCTTGGTTATGTGAATGCCAACAATGCCCTAAGACCGAATGTCGGCTACAGGCCGCAGGTTTTTGTCAGAATTGATAAAGACGCTCTTGAGCCGTCCAAGTGGGAAGAGCTATTGAGTCGTTAAGCTTAGAAAAAAAATGGTGTCAGACTTCAGTCTGGCACTGAATAGCAGCTATCCAGGGACAGATTATAGTCTGTCCCTGCGTATAACCAACTAAAAAATACATTAAAATTTAATTTGACGAATCTGTGTTCCTGTGTTATATTTTAGCCTACCAGTTTGGTAAAGACCGACTTTCATATCTTTTGGATTAAGCTATGCAGTATTTTGATACTCATGCCCACTTAGGGCTGATTGTTGATGACCCTATTGAGCAGCTTATAGTGATTCAGGAAGCCCGTCAGGCTTCAGTTACAAGAATTGTCTCAATTTGCAATAGTCTTCATGACTTTGCGCAGGTTTATGAAAATTTGAAATCTGCGGTAAATGTTTACCATGCTGTCGGGGTTAGTCCATCAGAAGTTCAAAACCCAGGCAAGGACTGGGTTTCCAATATTGAGCACAGTGTTCAGTATTCAAGGGTTGTCGCGATAGGCGAAATCGGTCTTGATTACTACAGGAAATTCGGCGATAAGAAATCCCAGATCGAGCTTTTCATTTCGCAGCTTGATATGGCATCAAAATTAAATCTGCCTGTCATCATTCATAACCGTGACGCAGGCCACGATGTGCTAGACATCCTTCGCGACCGCCTACCGCCCAAAGGCGGCGTGTTTCACTGCTATTCCGAAGACGCGGCCTACGCGGAAAAAGCCCTTGATCTGAATATTTACTTTTCATTTGCCGGTAACCTGACATATAAAAACGCGAAGAACCTTCACGAAACTCTTTCTGTTCTTCCTGTGGATCGCATATTGATAGAATCGGAAAGCCCCTTCATGGTTCCAGCCGACTACCGCGGAAAAAGAAACATGCCAAAGTATCTTCCGCTGACAGCTCAATATATGGCCGGAATGTTAGATATGGATGAAGAAGCCCTTGCCGCTCAGCTCTGGGAAAACTCATGCAAGTTCTTCAATCTGCCAAATGAATAATCTTTTTGTTGTACAGATCTGTAAAAATCGGCTCGCTTGAACTGCCGGGAAATCTTTTTCTTGCTCCGGTTGCCGGTTACACGGATCGCGCGTTCCGCTCGATATGCGCCGAAGAAGGCGCGTGCTTTTCTTTTACCGAGCTTGTCTCCGCCGAAGCGCTGTACCGCAACTTTAAACATTACCAATCTAATCCCGCAGCTTTTAATTTAATCAGGCGCGGAGAAAATGAAAAACGTTATGCGATACAGCTTTTCGGCGCGGATAGCGATTCAATTTATAAAGCCGCCTGCCTTCTGGCGCCGATGAAGCCTGACGCGCTTGATATTAACGCAGGGTGTCCTGTTCCAAAAGTAGTGAAAAACGGCGCAGGTTCGGCTCTTATGAAAAACCCCGCTAACCTTGGTCGAATTGTAGAAGCCGCGGTGCGCGCTTCAAAGGAATGTTTAAACGGCATTCTGGTAACTGTTAAAATCCGATCAGGATGGGACAGCTCTTCTATAAATTATGCGCAGTGCGCTCACGCCGCGGTAGAAGCCGGCGCTCAAATGATAAGCCTGCATCCGCGCACAAGAGCGCAGAATTACGGCGGGAAAAGCGACTGGTCCTGCATTACTGATCTTGTTTTGCGCGTCAATGTTCCTGTTACAGGATCGGGGGATCTTTACACACCAGAAGACGCTCAGCAAATGTTAAAGGAAACAGGCTGCGCCGCTGTTATGTTCGCAAGAGGCGCGATGGGTAATCCGTTTATTTTTTCCGCGGCGCAATCGTTTTTGGAAACCGGTTCGTGGCAGCTGCCTTCATTTTCCGCGAGAATAAACGCGGCTCTGCGCCACCTTGAAATGCTGTCCGCAGACATCGGCGAGCGCACCGCTTGCCTTGAAATGCGAAAACAATTCTGCGCTTACACAAAAGGCATGCAGGGCGGCGCCGCTCTGCGTGAAAAGGCGGTTCACGCCGAAACAATCGAGGAGTACAAACGGATAGTTATTGACTACATCTAATCTGCTTATTGACCATATAAAAAATTAATTTTATTCTTTTAATACATGAACATAATAAGAAAACCTTTTAAATACAGTAATTTCAACTCGGTGTATTGGCTTATTGGAATCAATTTGTTAATTTTCGCGGCGACTCAGCTTTTTGGCAGTGAAATCAGATTTTATCTGACATACTATCTTTCCATGATACCGATAGTTGTCGTTGAATTAAAATGGATATGGACTTTTATTACATATATGTTTGTACACAGCGGAATTAATCATATTCTTTTTAATATGCTCGCTCTTTTTATTTTTGGGCTGCATGTGGAAAGACAGATGGGCAGCAGGGAGTTCCTTCTTTATTATTTTGTTACAGGAGCGCTTGCGGGATTTTTTTCGTTTTTGGTTTATTTCTTTACAGGGAGTTACGGCGTAATATTGATGGGAGCATCCGGCGCGATATACGCAGTTCAACTTGCGTATGCCATACTTTATCCGAATTCGATTGTTTATGTTATGGGCATACTTCCGCTTCGCGCCCCTGTTATGGTGCTTGGCTTTACAGCGCTTTCTTTGCTTTTCATGATTACAGGAGCGCAGGGAAATGTAGCGCATCTTACGCATCTTGCCGGGTTTGGATTCGGCTGGCTCTATTTTATGGCGCGTTTCAACGTAAACCCCTGGCGCAGGTTAACGGGAAAATAAAGGTATAGTGATGAAAAAAATCGGCATACTTTTCGGCGGTAAATCCGCAGAGCATGAAATTTCCCTGCTGTCCGCGAAAAATATTTATGAAGCGATTGACAGAACAAAGTTTGAGCCTGTCCTTATCGGTATCGATAAATCGGGAAGGTGGCTTTTAAATGACGCAGAAAATTTCCTGCTTAACTCAAGCGACGCTTCTCTTGTTAAACTTAACCCTGAAGGAAAACATGTCGCTATCCGCCCGGAAAACAAGGGAGTACTTCCCGCCGATGAAGAAGGCAATATCAGCCTTAACGGGAACATCGCCCTGGATGCTGTGTTTCCTGTTCTTCACGGTCCGTTCGGTGAAGACGGAACGATACAAGGTCTGTTAAAGTTAGCTGACATTCCGTTTATCGGTCCCGGCGTTCTTGGCTCTGCGGTTGGAATGGACAAAGATGTAATGAAGCGTTTGCTTCGCGACGCGGGCGTGCCAATCGGAAAATTTATATCGTTTAGAAGTCACGAGAAAGCTCCGTCTTTTAAAGAGATAGAAGCCGCAGTCGGTTCTCCGTTTTTCATCAAGCCCGCGAACATGGGCTCTTCTGTCGGCATAAGCAAGGTGCATAATGAAGAAGAATTAACCGCCGCGCTGAAGGACGCTTTTTTATATGACACAAAAGTTATTATAGAAGAATATATTCAAGGAAGAGAAATTGAATGCGCTGTGCTTGGCAATGAAGAGCCGGTTGCGTCCCTGCCCGGCGAAGTCATTACAGCGCATGAATTTTATTCTTATGACGCAAAGTATATTGATGAAAAAGGCGCCGTTCTCGAAATTCCCGCGAAACTTGAAAGCGATACAATTAAACGCGTTCAGGAAATCGCAGTAAAGGTTTTTAAAGTTTTATGCTGCGAAGGACTTTCGCGTGTTGACTTCTTTTTAAAAGAAACCGCTGGCAAACAATACGAAATAATAGTAAATGAGATTAACACAATTCCCGGTTTTACAAGGATCAGCATGTATCCGAAAATGTGGGAAGCAAGCGGCGTTTCGTATACAGAATTAATCACGCGTTTAATAGAATTTGCATTAAGCAGATTTGAAAAAGAAAGCAGATTAAAAACGAGCGTTGTGTAATCAAGCAGTTTAAATTCTTCCAAGGATCAAATAATAAATGATTCCGACATATTCGCGAAGCAGGTAAACAGGCAGAACCGTTAGCTGACTTTTACTTGATAAGCCTGACACGTTTTGATAACCCAGTTTTTTTGCGGCGCAAAGCGATCTAAACATATGGTAATCGGTAGTAACAATTAAAATGTTTTTTTCTTTTAAGTCATATAATTCATCGGAGAATAAAAAATTTTCCATTGTGTTTGAGGCGCGTTCTTCTGTTAATATTTTATCTTCATTAATACCGTTGTTTCTCAGCAGTTTTTTCATTGCCTGCGCTTCTGTGATATCTTCGCCGGGTCCTTGCCCGCCTGTTACAATCACCTTTGCGTTTTGATGCTTGTTCAGGTATTCAATTGCGGTATTCACCCTGCGGATCAACGGCGCTGAGGCGTTAATGCCGTCAATCTGGCATCCAAGGACAATTACATAATCGGTGTCATTTAACGCTGCTCTGCCGTTCATGTGATAAAAAATTATTCCCTGAACAATAATGAATGACAAAACGCCGGTGCAAAAAACCGATAAAACGGCAAATTTTATCACCTTTGGAATTTTTATTAAGATTTTTTTTATTAGTTTTAATAAAATTACCGCGGTTATAATTAACAGTCCCAGTATACCGGGAATGAAAACGAATATATCAAACTTACTCCATAATCTTGAAACATTTAAAGAATATAAAATTAATGCGGCGCCGGTTATTATAAGCGCGGCTTTCGCGGCAAACCGGAACAATGAAGAAAATGACTGCTTTACGGCAGGAGGCAATCGCCTCACGGTTTTAAACCGGGCATATCCCACTCCGGCGGAATCTTAACAGGCATCCCTTTGGAATTTACAAACACCCATGTTACTTTCGCGTCAATTATTAATTCATCCTCGCACGTACGCTCGCCTAAAGGCTCGCTATTTTTATTACAATTTGTTACTTTTTCTTGTGCTACGTCTTTTTGCTTTTGTTCATCCACACAGCTTACGCTGTGCTTTTTTTTGACGCGCCAAATTTGCTGGCTGATAGTGCCGCTGACAGCGCCTTTTTTTACCGGCTTCGATTTAATCACAAGCTCGTCATCGGTAAAAGCCGGCTTTTTATAATCGATTTCAATACGGGAAATATAAGTTCCGTAACCGTCATTAAACGCCTTGTCATAATTAAAACCTATTTCTTTAAGATACTCATAACGCGCGTATTCAAGATAATGCAAATAGTTGGCGTTATTAACATGGTTGTAGCTGTCACATTCATAGGTTCTGACTTTTATTGTGCATTGAGTTTCCATAATGATATTATATAATATTCTTTTGTTTTGTATAATATCTTATGTTTAAATTTTGCCCTGAGTGCGCCTCAGAAAAAATTTCTTTTAACGAAGGAAAGGTCTTTCGCTGCCCTGAGTGCGGATTTATTTATTACCACAATATTGCCGCCGCAACAGGCTGTCTTATTACAGTACCTGACACCGGTAAGCTTGTTTTTCTTGTCCGGGGAAAAAATCCGGCTATCGGCAAGTTGGATCTGCCCGGCGGCTTTGTTGATGTCGGCGAAGGTGTCATCGAAGGCTTGTACCGTGAACTGCGGGAAGAAATCAGCTGGACGCCGCCTGTGCCCGACGGCGTTCCTTTAACGGACGTGTTCAAGCTGTTTGCCTCATTTTCCAATGTGTACGAATATAAAGGCATAAAATATAATACCTGCGATATGTATTTTCTGGCTGCCGCTCCCGGACTAAAACCCGAAGACCTCCGCCATGAAAAAGCGGAAATTTCCGGCGTCCGTTTTCTAAGTCCTGATGAAATCGACTTTGCTCAGTTCGCATTCCCGTCAACAGTAAAGGCAGTAAAGAAATACCTCGGCTTCCCTTAAATCAATTTTGCATACCTTGACTAAATTGGTATTTCTCTGCATCTTGATCGTATGTATCGAGGAAGCTCATCCATGAATATAACAATGCCCGGGGATTTTCGTAAGGCCGCGGAGCGTCTGTTTCCAAAGGACGGAGTTAATAAAGGTCAGAAGCTTGATTTAAAGACAGCCGCCGAATTTGCCAAGGTTTTAGGAATCGGCATTGAATATCAGCGGCTGTTTGCCATCGACAGAAACAGCGCGGAGTTCAAGATTTTTTTGGATCAGTTTCAGAACAACCTCGATTTACTGATTAAAAAGACATGGGTGGAAAAACACGATGAGGTCAGGAAGAACACGCTTGCCGATGACATTCCTACTTTTGTCATGACAATTGTGCAGGCTGATTATAAAAAGGCAATTGACAATTTTGGCAGGATTCTTGATGAGCTTGCGTATCTGCTGTTCGGCGCTCAAAGCGATAAAGAGGATTTTACCGAGTATACATTCAGGATAGACGCGCAGATGGGACTTTTCTGGTGGTACGGCGGAAGGCTTGAGACAATTAAAAATTTAACCGATAAAAATATGGATCGAGGCGATAAAGTCTTATGGGCGGTGCTGCTTCTTGGACTTTGTTATCTGACAAATTTTTAATATTAAGGAATGAAAATATGATTGACGCAAAAAGCGATTCCGCGGGCGCGAACCCCGCCGGTACGGATTTTATCAGTGAATTTATCAAAGAAGATTTGGCGGGCGGCAGTTTTAGTTATGTGCATACAAGATTTCCTCCTGAACCCAACGGATGGCTTCATATCGGACACTGCAAGGCTTTCTATATTGACTTTAGCATGGCGGAAAAATTCGGCGGCAAATGCAATCTGCGCTTTGACGATACCAATCCTGAAAAAGAAGATATGTCCTATGTAGAGGCGATCAAACGCGATATAAAGTGGATGGGTTACGACTGGGAAGACCGCGAATACTACGCGTCCGATTATTATGAGTACCTTTACGAGCTTGCCGTTATGATAATCAAAAAAGGGAAAGCCTATGTTGATGATCTTAGCGATACGCAAATCAGCGAATACAGGGGAACGGCTGTCGCGGATAAAAACAATATCACTAATACCCCGCCGGGAAGGAACAGCCCGTACAGAGATCGCAGTGTCGAAGAAAATCTTGATCTGTTCGCGAAAATGCGCGAAGGTGTTTTTGCCGACGGCGCTAAAACCCTCCGCGCAAAAATTGATATGACTCATCCTAATCTGATAATGCGCGATCCTGTAATGTACAGAATACGCAGGGAGCATCATTACCGCACAGGCGATTCATGGTGTATTTATCCGATGTATGATTTTCAACATCCTCTTTCCGACGCGAAAGAAGGGATAACGCACTCACTTTGCTCGCTGGAATATGAAATACACAGGCCGCTTTACGAATGGTTCATAAAAGAAGCGGAAGTTTTTCCTTCACGGCAGATTGAGTTCGCACGCCTTAATTTAAGTTACACCGTTATGAGCAAACGATGGCTGTTAAAACTTGTGCAGGAAAAATATGTAAGCGGCTGGGACGATCCGCGCATGCCGACAATCGCCGGTCTTCGCAGGAGGGGTTACACGCCGGAGTCGATACGCAGTTTTGTCTCGCAGATTGGAATAGCGAAAACTGACAGCATGGTAGACATCGCGTTTCTTGAATACTGTCTTCGCGAAGATTTAAATAAGCGCGCTCTCCGCGTAATGGCTGTTCTGCGCCCGCTAAAATTAATTATCGAAAATTATGACGAAGGGATGAGCGAAGAACTGGATGCTGTTAACAATCCCGAAGATGAATCCGCTGGTACGCGGCGTGTTCCTTTTTCGCGCGAACTCTGGATAGAACGCGATGACTTTGAAGAGACGCCTCCGCCCAAATATTTCAGGCTGTTTCCCGGAAACTCAGTCCGCCTGCGTTACGCGTACATTATCACCTGCACCGGTTTTGACAAGGACGAAAATGGAAATATAAAAGCTGTCCGCTGCAGTTATGATCCGCAGACCAAGGGCGGAAACGCGCCGGATAACCGCAAGGTAAAAGGAACAATTCACTGGGTCAGTGTAAAAACCGCTGTGCCTGTTAAAGTTTATCTTTATGATAATTTATTTAACACAGAGCGCCCGATGGAAATTGCAGCGCGTGCGGACGGATCGCCTGGTGAGTTTACTGATAATTTAAATCCGAATTCGCTGGAAGTAATCGAAAACGCGCAGGCGGAGCCGTCGCTTGCTAATGCCGCGCCGGGACAGACCTATCAGTTTGAAAGGCTAGGATATTTTACGCGTGATCTTGCAATTAACGATAATGGGACAGAAACCGGAAGCGGCGGCAAACCAATATTTAACAGAACAACCGGCCTTAGGGACACATGGGGAAAAATCGCTGGAAGAAATAATTAACATTAGATGCTATGATATATGGTTATGTCAGAGTCAGTACAGACAAGCAAACTGTTGATAATCAGCGTTTTGAAATTGAAAAGTTTTGCCTGAATAATAATTTTGAAATTGAACATTGGATTGAAGAAACGATCAGCGGAACTAAATCGCCGGAAAAGCGTTTATTAGGATCTCTTTTATCTGAAGTAAAGAAAGGCGATTTAATTATCTGCTCGGAATTATCACGTCTTGGCAGAAATCTTTTTATGATTATGTCGATATTAAATCATTTAATGTTAAACGGCGTAAGAATCTGGACAATAAAAGATAATTACCGGTTAGGTGATAATATTCAATCAAAAGTGCTTGCGTTCGCGTTCGCTTTGTCGGCGGAAATTGAGCGTGATTTAGTTTCGCAGAGAACAAAGGAAGCGCTTGCGCGCAAGAAGGCGCTTGGGTTCACTCTTGGAAGACCTTCCGGCAAGCAGGCGTCGCTTGTAAAACTTTCCGGCCACGAAAAAGAAATTCAAAGACTGCTTAACGAAAAAACATCGAAAACCGCAATCGCAAGATTGTTCGGCGTTAACAGAATGACAGTTGACACCTTTTTAAAAAAGAGAATGTAACAACCTTAAGATATGTTCTTAAAACGGCGATGAAGTTATTTCTTCTATCAGGGTTTTAAATTCTTTTCGCTCTTCATCGGATAAAACTTCAAATGAATAAAGGGCTTTTTCAAAAATTTCACCGCACCTGATGATGCCTTTGTTCAGTTTATCAATATCCTGTCCGCTGTCATCGGGCGCAATCTGCTGCGAAACGTTGCAAAGATGCTGGCAGTATTCGCCCGGGGCATGTGACGGCTGCCATTTTATTTTCCTGATATCAGAACCCCATATAATCAGCCTCGCGAATAATGTCGCGCTGCGTTTTACATCGCTTTTTTTTGCCATTGAATACGCGTTTAAAAGGTTTTCTGTTGCGCGTCTTATTTCTTCTGCGTCATAATTTCTTAATTTTGACATTGCCTTATTTTGTTTTAGGTAGTTAAAAAAGGAAGCAATATTTGCAAATATTCCTTTTAATAATTCTTTAAATATATGAAATAACTTCTGGCCGAATGTCATTTTTTTAAGGAACTTGCCTCTGTTTATAAGCGGCGAGATCATGAATGAAACAAATAATATTACCGCAAAAAGGATAAATCCGTATTTTAAAATTACTTGAATGTATTCAAATATTTTGCTTGGCTCTTCGGTGATTTTACTTTCCACAAACGGCATTAACTCCTGCGGCATTTCCATTCCCATTCTGAATTCCGGCGTCTCCGCAGGGACATATTCACGCTCTGAGCGGAATAAAGATAAAAACCATAAAAGAAAACCTGTTATCAGTGAAAAGGGAAGGACGCTTTTATCGGAAGCAATAAATAAAGACACGCCTGCACAGATTAAAGTTACAGCGGCCGCGGCGATTATGCGTTTAGCGCGATCCTGCGCGCTTAATGAAATTCCTTCCGCGGAAAAAAAGTGCTCCCATTTTATTATTTCCAAAAAACTGAATATCAAAACAGCGCTTATAAACATTACTGTAAGTAAAATATAAAGACTTACCGGCAGTTTAATATTCATTATCGTGCATAAAATTGCGAGGATCGCGATGATTACAAGCTGCGCTAAATATTTGTATTTCGCACTGTTGATGGTTTCGTCTGTATACTGAAGGAAGGCGGAATCCTCATATAATATCTGCTGAAGTTTCTTGCCCTGATACAATTCGGAATAAATTTCAAAACGTTTTCTTGCGCTGAATAATTTTTTTAACGATATCACATAAATCCAAGCGTAAAGCGCGCCGATGACAGAAATAATGTTAGTAAAATAAGGGAAAAATCTTTCCAAAAAAGGAATATTAAATCTTATCAGCGAGGAAAATATATAAAAAATAATAATAATTATAATGCCGCCTCTTATGTTCGCCGCTGTCTGGCTTGCTTTTATATCTTTCATGAAGTCGCAGTACAATGACGCCAGTATCCCGCTTAACAAGGAACAAATGATCAATGCCGCGCTGTTAAGCGAAAAGGAAAAATATGATTCAACTATAAATATTAACGCCGTAAAAATAGTTATAGGCATATATATGGCAAGAAGCGAGTACAGCGGGCCGTTGGATAAAAACCCGTTTTCTATAAAAGCTTCCGAAGATTTATTTTCAGATGATATCATGGCCTGTTTCCTTCATCTGATAGCGTTTTGATTTTCCCGGAACAATCGGCGGCACGTTATGCCTGTCAATAATTATGTATTCAAGAAAAAGATGGTTTCTTTTTAATGAGTTTAACATTATATACGATTCGTCTCCAAGATCAGCTCCGATATAAATGTACCTTGTCCCGTAAGGAAGCCGCTTGCCGTGATCAAGCATAATTAACGCGCTGTTATGCGAAAGATCGCCTTCCGCCGGCATATCAGTTCCCAAAATGTATTTTGACCAGTCAAGAGCGGCGAGGCGTTCAAGAATTGAAACAAGGGTAAAGGACGACTGTTGAATCAGCGATGTGCCGCCTTCTTTTTCCGATATATGAAAAATAATGCCAAGCTCCTGCCTGTCCGCCGATGTTTTAAGGCAGAGAGCTGCGGCGGCCTCGATCGTTCTTTCTATATAAACTCTTCTTGCTTTTATATGATACTCAGCCGGATTGACATTCATAAAAATCATGACAGGGTATGAAGCTGTAGCTTCAAATTCATTTACAAGAAGATTACATGAACTGATTTGGCTGCCGCCCGATACATGCGCGCTTGCTTTCCAGTTAATCCGCCGCGGTTCGTCTCCCCGGATGTACGGGCGCAGCGACCTGCAGCGGGTTATGTCTTCGAAGAGAGGATTGCAGCTAATCATGCTTCCAAGCGGAATGCCTCCTGAGTTTTTTAAAGAGATTGACCTGAAAACCGGGTATACATAAAGCGTTGTTTCTTCCGCGGCCGTTAAGTGAAACTGGAAAATCCCCAGAGGATCTGATCCCTTTATAACCGCGGGGCCCGCGTGATATACGCCCCTTTCGGAGCATAAACCGTCCCAGGAAAAAACAGCCCACGATTTTTTTTCCATCGTGCGGAAAATTTTCTGCATGTTAAAAACCGCGATGTCCCCCGGCAGGTCGCTTACAACAAGCATATGAGCCGGAAGGAATCCGCGGTTTTCAATTTTTAGTTCTACGCGTACCCATTCATGACGGAAAACCCTAAGCTCCGAGTCTATTCTGATTACGCGGAGTTTTCTTACAAGATACTCCGCGTAAAGCCGTGATAGAATTAAAATAAACATAAAAAAAAGGCAGAGAAACTGCACGATTGTAGACGCGGCGAATATCCAAATTAAAAATAAAACTACTAATCCCCATACCAGTAATTTTATATTATCGATGCTTGTTTTTTCCCATGAGGGATTTTTCATGAAGAAGCCCTGTACTCGGGAATCGGCGTTATATCAAGAATTGACTGAATTATTCTGTCAGGTGAAATTCCCCTGACAAACGCTTCGGATGTAAGAAGCAGCCTCTGGCGGAAAACATTTTTCGCCATTTCCTTTACATCTTCCGGCGTTACAAAATTCCGGTTTCTCACACCGGCAAGAGCCTGCGCGCTTCTGTATAACGCGAGGCTTCCCCTTGGGGAAATACCGGTGCGCAAATTATGATCGCTTCGCGTTGCCTGAATTAAAGCTAAAAGATAATCTTTTACAACCTTATCAACATGAATTTTGCTTACCGCTTCCTGTAAAGGAGCGGCTTCATCCGCTGAGGCTACGGGTTTTAAATCGGTGATAGGATGGCTTATCCTGCGCTGGTTTTCCAGCATCTGGGATTCGGATTCAGTATCGGGATATCCGATGTTAAGTGAAAGCAAAAAACGGTCTTTCTGCGCTTCCGGCAGCGGAAATGTTCCTTCGTATTCAATCGGATTCTCCGTCGCCATCACAAAAAACGGTTCGGGGAGCGCTATGCGGCTGCCGTCCACAGTTATCTGCGCTTCGGCCATCGCTTCCAAAAGCGCAGACTGCGTTCTTGGAGTGGCGCGGTTTATTTCGTCTACAAGAACAAACTGATTTACAATCGGGCCGGCTCTGTAAACAAAACGACCTTTCCTGTCGTCAAATTCCTCGGCCTGCCTCCAGATAGAAACGCCTAAAATATCGGCAGGCAATAAATCAGGCGTGCATTGAATTCTGGCAAAACTTAAATCCATGCTTGCGGCAAATGCGCGCGCAAGGATTGTCTTTCCTGTGCCCGGGACATCTTCCAGCAGAACATGCCCTCTTGCAAGAAAGGCTGTTGTAATCATGTCGATAACGGATGTTTTTCCAAGAAAAACAGTCTCGATATTTTTCCTGATTCGTTCCGCAAATTCGGAAATTTCAACACATTGTTTTTGCTGTGAATCTTTCATGATTTATTATATCATGGGAAATGTCCATTTTTCCAGAGAAGACTTCATATACTCCGATACATTTATTTCATAAACGCGATCCAGTAAACCGCTGGAAATAATTTCATTCGCGCAGCCGTCCGCCTGTATCAGGCCGTCTTTCATAACTATTAAACGTTCGCTTAATCTGATTGCCTGATTTATATCGTGAAGAACGCCGATAACAGCGCGGTTTTCTTTCTGCGACCAAATCTTTAAATATTCGATAATTTCTATCTGACATTTTAAATCAAGATGATTGGTCGGCTCGTCTAAAAGAATTATTCGCGGCTGCTGCGCCAACACCCTTGCTAAAAAAACTCTTTGAAGCTGACCGCCTGAAAGATGCGTAATGTCTTTGTCTTTTTCCGCCAGCAGATTCACAGCCTCAAGGGATTGTATAACAATCTCCTTATCTTCCTTAACCGGATTTCCTGTTATTCTTTTCTTTAAGTGCAAATAACGTCCCATCATTACAGTGTCATATACGCTGTACGAAAAGTAGATGCTTGGCTGCTGGCTGAGCATCGCTATGTTAAGTGAAATTTCTTTGCGCTTCATGCTGTTAAACGCTCTGCCTGAAAATTCCATCCGCCCCTTAAATTTCAAAATATTCGCGATTGTTTTAAGAAGGGTTGTTTTACCGCAGCCGTTAGGGCCGATAATTGAAAGGTTTTCTTTTACTTCCATAGAGATATTTCGTATAACATCCGCTCCGCCGTAACCTGCGGAAACATTTTCAAGCTTCAGCATACTACCTCTTATTACGCATCTTTTCTGCGTTTGCTGAAATAAATATACGCAAAAAACGGCGCTCCAATAACCGCCGTGACAGCGCCCACAGGCAGCTCTACGGGGGGCGTTATGGTTCTTGCCGCAAGGTCTGCAAGCACCATAAATACGCCGCCTATAACCGCTGACATTGGAATAACGTATTTATGCGATGAATTAAAAATCTTTCGCGTAATGTGCGGAGCCGCTAAATCAACAAAACCTATGATGCCTGTAAATGCGATTGTGCTTCCGGTAAGAGCTGCGGCCGTTATAAGCAATATTAGTTTTACCCTGCGGGTATCCACTCCCACCGCCTGAGCGTTTTCCTCGCCGAAAGTCATCACATCAAGTTCCCATTTAAAACGCGAGATGAAAGTGACGCCTGCTAACGCCGCAGGAGCAAGTATAAAAACAGTGTACCAGTCTTTCATCGCGAAGCTGCCCATCTGCCAGAGGATCATCCGCTGAGTTCCCTCGCGGAATAAAGCGAACATCAATGTAGTGACCGCATTTATAAAAAGCGCGAACACCATGCCTGTTAAAATTACTGTGTGGTTTTCCATTCGCACGTCAAGCCGTTTTGATACCGCTATTACTACTAATATTGTGCCAAGGCCAAAGACAAAACCCAGTATCGGCAGGGTCAGCATGGAAGCAAAAGAAAGACTTACTCCCATAAAAATTACCAGTGACGCGCCGAAGGATGCTCCTGAAGAAACACCTAATGTATATGAGGACGCAAGCGGGTTTCGAAGAACCGATTGCATTACAGCGCCGCTTACAGAAAGCGCGGCTCCGGCGAAAAAAGCAAGCAGCACGCGCGGAAGGCGGAGATTAAGAACAATTGCAAAATGAGCCTGCGTAATATGTTCAGGAAGGCTGATATTAAAAATTTTATTAGCGAATATCCGCAGAATATCCGCCAGAGGAATATATACGCTGCCTACCGCGATACCAAGCAGGGTTACAACAACGCTTATGCATACCGCAGTTATTATTTTTATTTTCATCTGTAATATTCAGGGTATACGGCATTTGAAATTTCGTTTAACGCCAAAATTAAATTCTGGCTTGGACGGCTGCTTGATGCTGAATCAATATAAAAAACGTTGCCGTTTTGAACAGCCGTGATTACGCCGAAGCCCGGCCTTCCTGTAATTTCCGCCGCAGGATCATCCAAAAAGTATGTCGATGTTAAAATTACATCAGGATTTGCGGAAAGAAGAGCTTCATCGGATACTGACAGCCAGCCGGTTTGACCGGAAAAAATATTAACAGCGCCTGTTAGCTCTATCATTTCGTTCAGGAAAGTGTCTGCGCCAAAACTATACATCCACGGCGCGGGTGAAATTTCAAAATATACTTTTCTTTTTTCTGTAATTGTCTGCGCTGTTTTTTTGATTCTGTCAATTTCCGCCTGCATGTAGGAAATAATATTTTCTCCTGTTTCTTTAACATCCATTACCGCAGCGATAAAGCGGATGTCTTCCATAATTTCCGCTATGCTTATACTTGTCGGTATAAAGATTATTGTAATGCCGGTGCGGGAAACAGCGGCTAAAGGATTATCTTCGCTGCCGCCTCTTGACATGCCTGTAATAAAAATAACATCGGGCATTAAATTTATGATGTATTCAGCGTCAAGAGACATCATATCAAGCACAGTTTGTGTGTTAGGCGAAAGACCTGCGACATCAGAAGAGTACATATCCGCCGCGATAATATTGGCGGCAAAGCCCAAGCCGGCCAGAATTTCCGTATTTGAAGGCCCGATAGTAATAATTCTGTTAATTTTTTCCGGCAGTATTATCGCGTAACCTTCTCTGTCTGTATTTGGCCTTGATCCTGCTTCCGTTATTTTGTTTACGGAAATGCGCACCGTTTTATCATCTTTTTTTTCGCCGCATGCTGTGAAAAGCGCCGCGGTAAATAACATTATTAAAATTGCGGCGATACCCTTTTTAAAATGAGAAGATAAATTTTTAACGTTTATTTTACTCTGCATGGGTTTTTCCTTGAACCTTGAATTTGGCTGCTAATATTTTTAATGGTCATTTTAAATTTATATTTATACATTAAATAATTTTTTATTATCCGTCAAGAAGCGTATTGTACTTGATTTATAAAAGCTGCAAAAATTTTTTTAGAGATTTCATTATTAGGATAAAATTCAGGATGCCACTGCACAGCCCAGACAAAATGACGCGAAGGCATAAAGACTGCTTCTGCAAGACCATCGTCTGCAAGAGCCATAACTTCAAGTTTTTCCGCAAGGACATTTATTCCCTGATGATGACAGCTGTTTACATCAATGCAATTTATTCCTGTAATTTTATGAAGCGGGCTGTCTGTAATTATGTTAACACGATGAGACGGGACATTGTACGGCGGCATTTGCCTGTGATTAATTGCACCGGAAAATTCCGAAGGAATATCCTGATACAAACTCCCGCCAAGAAGGACATTAAACAATTGTATACCGCGGCAAATGCCAAGAGCCGGTTTGTTTAAATTTATCACAGCCTCATTAAAAATGTACGCTTCCATTTTATCACGGGCATCGCAAGTCTCCGCGCAAAACGAATTTTTTTCTTTGCCGTACATTTGCGGATTTACATCATGACCGCCTGTAAACAAAAAACCGTCAAGAAAATCAACATACTGCTTTAACATATTTTCTTTTAAAGTTAAAGGAAGAATGAGCGCTGCGGCTCCCGCGTTTTCAAGGCATAACGTGTAACCGGGCAGCATCCAGAGGCTTTCTTTTTTTTCATCCCAAAGAGGGATAACACCGATAAGTGGCTGTTTCATGTGTTTCCGTATATTTTAATTGTACTATTGCTTCCATTAAAATCTCTTGCAAATAAAAAAATAAACAATGTTTAAACATCAGTCAAGAAAAGAGCAGTATAAAGGTCGGTTTAATAATAAAATTTTCAACTTATTTCTTAATTAAATTTTTTATTTCAGAAGCAACAGCTTGTTTTACCGACATTTTAACAACATTCTCTATATTAAATATGATAGTACGATGTAATTTATCATCATAAATATTTATTATATCTTGTATTATATCCTGCCGTAATTGTTGAAATTCTTCATTGCCGGAAAATGATTTTTTTATTTTTTCATCTCTTGATGAAGATTGTTTAATTGCATTGCTGATAATTTTTTCCATCTTGGAAAGAATTGACTGTTCCAAATGGAGCAATGCGCCGTCAAGCGTTGCTGACGGGTAAAAAAGCTGAAAAGCCTGAATATCAAGGGCTTTCGCTAATTTTTCCAGCATATCACCGGAGGGGAAACTCTTTCCAAGTTCCAGTGTGGCAATATAGCGAAGCGAAATATCCGCTGTTTCCGCCAATTTTTCCTGAGTTAAGCCTTTTTTACGTCGATTTTCTTTTAAATTTGCCGCAAAAATTCTCTTAATATCGGTCTTTTCAGTCTTTTTTTTTGGCATTTGTATCCTTTTTAGTATATTAACAGCTATAAAATTGTTGACACATGAACACATAATTCATAATATGAAGTGAGAGTACATTTTCTACGGTTTTTATATAGTTCCTTTGTAGGAATCATGGAATTAGCACTTTACATAAGAGAAGTTAATAAGGAGTTTTTTATGAAGAACAAACTAATCGGATTTATCGCCGTTACCGCGATAATCGTTCTGGGAATGGCGTCTTGTGCGTCTATGTCGATTGAAAGCGTTGATTGGAACTCTCTGACAGGACCCGCCAGGGTCAGACAGTACTTCAACGTCAGTACGCAGGATGTTACTGTTTTTGCCAACTACAAAGACGGAAGCCGCAAGGAAGTTACCTTTTTTTCAACTTCTCATAACAGGGAAAGTACAGGCACACAAACTGTAACCGTAAACGTACTCGGTCAGGGAACAGGAACTTTTCAGACCGAAGTAATGGAACTATTAAGTATCCGAATTGAAAGTCCGCCGTCAAAAAGAACTTACACCGTTGGTGAAAGAGCGGATTTAGCTGGAATTAAAGTGATAGGATCGTGGAGGGATATGCCTGACGCGGAAATTCCCTCTTATGAAATATCTGTTTCCAGCTTTAACTCAAATTCGGCAGGTACTAACAGGACTGTTACCATTAACTACAAAGGAAAAACCGCGACATTCTCTGTTACTGTTGTAGCCGCTCCTACGCCTGCTGCTCCTGCGCCGGCAGCAACAACGCCAAGCACGCCATCAACAACCGCGCCTGCCCAGACAGCGACGCAGTGGCCAAGCGGACAACCTGATCCACGGTTTGCCGCTACATGGAGATGTCCAACATTTAATGAAGGTACTGCGAGCGCTTTTTATAGAGAATATATTCTTTATGCAGACGGAACAGGCGTTGAAAGAAGTGTTGGCGCTATTAATGATTCGCTAGAAATAAACTGGTTTTCAATCGGCAATACGTTTTATATTTGGTATCCTGTATCCGGTTATTCTTCAGATGTTGGCACTTTTAGCGGTAATACTCTTACAATGAACTTCGGTGATAAGATCGTATATACCCGACAGTAAGCGATAAAAGCCTTTTTTAACCAATAGTTGTCCGCAGGACTTTGGGGCTGTTTCCAAAACTTTTTAGGAAGCAGCCCTGATCATTTTAAAGTAATATAAATCTATTGAGGTTTCCTCACTCTTCCCACAGCCATGTTGACAGATAACGCTCGCCTGTGTCCGGCAGAACGGCGACAATTGTTTTGCCTTTGTTTTCCGCTCTTTTGGAAACTTCCAGCGCGGCGTCAAGAATTGCGCCGGAGGAAATGCCGGCAAGAATACCTTCTTCTTTGGCAAGAAGACGCGCCGCGGCTCCCGCTTTCAAATCATCAGTCTGATAAATTTCATCAATGACAGACGCGTCGTACACCTTGGGAACAAAGCCGGCGCCAATTCCTTGAATTTTGTGGGGACCTGGCTGGCCGCCGGAAAGAACAGGGGACGCGGAAGGCTCAACTGCGATTATCTTAATGGAAGATTTTTTAGATTTAAGATATTTTCCCGCGCCGCTTAATGTTCCGCCTGTTCCAACTCCGCCGATAAGAATGTCAATTTTTCCATCGGTATCATTCCAGATTTCCGGGCCTGTGGTTTTTTCATGCACTGAGGGATTCGCGAAATTATTAAATTGCTGCGGAATAAATGAATTAGGCAGTCCCGCCGCAAGCTCTTCGGCTTTTGCAATCGCTCCC
>Ga0209755_10003246_pt1 | contig 20647 bp, 17 predicted proteins | sample TergutCo191P1_FD_187301 | JGI IMG/M metagenome (GOLD analysis project Ga0209755, IMG submission 187301) | Cornitermes sp. P1 segment gut microbial communities from Petit-Saut dam, French Guiana - Co191P1 (SPAdes) (version 2) | ecosystem: Host-associated > Arthropoda: Insects > Digestive system...
CAAGCTCGGCCTCCGCCTGTTGTAGCTGTGCCGCCCCCGGCGGAAGCCCCGGCGTTCCGGCAAGACCCTGACCCTGCGCCTGCAAAATCTGTTCCCTTTGCCTAAGCAGTTCCTGGTTCCCCGGATCCTGCGCGAGAAGCCGGTCTAGATGATCCAGCGCACCCCGGGAATCCCCGGCCGCGACCATCTGCTCCACCTGCACCCGGTCGCGAAGCCGCTGAAGTTCCCGGTTGCCCGGATCCTGCGCGAGAAGCCGATCAAGATGATCCAACGCGCCGTCGTGATCCCCGGCCGCAAGCATCTGCTCGGTCTGCACCCGGCCACGAAGCTGCTGAAGCTCCCGGTTGTGGGGGTCCCTGGCGAGAAGCCGATCCAGGTGCTCCAGAGCGTCCTCGTGATCCCCGGCCGCGACCATCTGCTCGGTCTGTATCCGGTTGCGAAGTTCCCGCAGTTCCTGGTTGTGGGGATCCTGTGCGAGAAGCTGGTCGATATGTTCCAATGCCCCACGATGATTCCCGGTGGCGATCATCTGCTGCGCCTGCACCTGGTTGCGAAGTTGCTGAAGCTCCTGGTTGTTGGGGTCTTGGGCGAGAAGCTGGTTCAGGTGGCTCATGGCCCCCTGGTGATCCCCGGCCGCGATCATCTGCTCCACCTGCACCCGATTTCGAAGCTGCCGAAGTTCCTGGTTGTTGGGGTCCTGGGCAAGAAGGCGGTCAATATGATCCAGCGCCCCGCGATGATCCCCGGCGGCGACCATCCGCTCCGCCTGAATCTGGTTGCGAAGCTGTTGCAGTTCCCGGTTTCCGGGATCCTGGGCGATAAGACGGTCAAGGTAATCCAAGGTACCCTGGAAATCCCCCGTGGCAAGCGCGTAATCCCTCATCAACTGCCTGCGAAGCTCCCGAAGTTCGGGATTGCCGGGATCCTGTGCGAGAAGGCGGTTCACGTAGTCCAAAGTACCCTCGAAGTCCCCCGTGGCGAGCATCTGCTCCCTTAACGTCCGCCTGCGAAGCTGCTGCCACTCCTGATTATCGGGATCGGCGGCAAGAAGGCGATTCAAGTGATCCATGGCACCGCGAAAGTCCCCCGCCGCGAGCATCTGTTCCGTTTGTATCGTCTGCCTAAGCTGTTGCAAATCCGCGTTGTGGGGATCGTTGGCAAGGACTCGATCCAAGTAGTCCAGCATCCCCTGAAAGTCGCCCGTTGCAAGCAGACGGTCGTTGATTATCTGCCTTCGCAACTGCTGTAATTCCAGGTTGCCAGGATCCTGGGCAAGAAGCTGGTTCAGCTGATTCAGCACCCCCCCAAAGTCCCCCGTGGCAAGAAGGTACTCGTTAAGCACCCGCCTTCGCAATTGCTGTAGTTCGGGATTGTTCGGATCCTCGGCGAGAAGGCGGTTCAGGTAATCCATGGCACCGTGAAAGTCGCCCCTGGCCAGCATCTGCTCCCCTGCGATCCTCGCCCTGAGCCGCCGTAATTCCGTGTCGCCTGGATACTGGGCGAGAAGGCCGTCGATGTAGTTCAACGCCCCCTGGAAATCCCCCATGGCGATGAACTGCTCGGCGGTTACCCAACGTCTAAGATGCTGCAATTCCCTGTTGTTAGGGTCGGCGGCCAGAAGCCGATTGATATAGGCCAGCACACCCTGGAAATTCCCAGTGGCGGCAAGCTGTTCCCTGATTATCTGCCTGCGAAATTGAAGCAATTCCGAATCGCCAGGAACCTCGTCGATAAGGCGGTCTATAATCTCCAAGGCCCGCCAAAATTCGCCAGTAGCGACAAGTTCCCTCGCAAAAGCCATGTCCCACTGCCGACGCTCTTCCCATGTTCCCTGACCAGCGTTGCGATTCGCCAGCAAAAGGACAAGCCCGCCGATAAGAAGCAAAAGCAGAACAAGCCCCGTCACACCGGCAATTTTTTTTCGGTTACTTACGTACAAAACACTCTCCTCCCGTTATTTTCCTAAAACTAAAAATCCTATTCAAGCTCGAATTCCCCCTCGAATCTTTCCACGCCGTCCGCCCCGACTCCTATGCCCTGGCTACCTTCGGCGGCGGCCTGAAGCGATGCGGCGATGTCGTCCATAAGACGCTGCCTTCTTTCCGCCTCAAGCCTGGCGATTTCCTCCGCCACAAGCCTCTGCCTTTCCGCTTCCAGTGCCGCAAGCCTGGCGGCCTGTTCCGCCGCCGCCCGCTGCCTTTCGGCTTCCAGTGCCGCGACCCTGGCGGCTTCCTCTGCCGCCATGCGCTGTCTTTCGGCCTCTAATGCCGCAACCCTGGCGGCCTCCTCCGCCACCAGACGCTGCCTTTCCACCTCGGCGAATCCCGCCCTTATGTGGTTCATAAGCTGCTCGATAGGTACGCGCTGCGGTGAGTGCGGGGCGAATATCAGGTACTGCTGATAGTCGGCAATCGCCTCGTGCAAAAGGCCCCTTTGCAGACGGATGTTCGCCCTGCCCAGATAAGCCGCGGCGAAGGTCCTGTCCGTCTGAATCGCCTGCGAGAACAGTTCCTCGGCATCGTCTATGTTTCCCCTTCTGAAAAACACGTTTCCAAGGTTGTTCGCCACATTCGCCGTCAGATCACCGGCCCGCCCCAAAACCTGCATATAGACCGTGATGGCCTCGTCCAGCATACCAAGCTGCTCGTAGACGATTCCAAGGTACAGGAACGCCACTATATTGGAAGGATCCTCGGCGACGGTGATTTCCAGGTAGGCGACGGCCTCCCTGGGCCTGTTCTGCATGAACAGATCCTGGGCCGTGGCAAAATTCGTCTGTCCAAAGGCTACCGTGACCATGGAAACCGACAGAAATATGGCTAAAAAGTGCTTTTTCACATTCCCTCCACGCCTCATCGTAGCATATTTTTTCCAGATGATATAGAATAGTACTAGAAACAACATGCCTATTTTGACAGTTACGCACTCTAATATACTTATCGGAAAATTAGTGGCTGTTCCAAAGCACGGGACGGCATGAAAATCCTGTGCGTCTCCGACCAAATCGACCCCCTGGTGTACTCGGATTCTATAAAAAAGCGTTTCGCCGAGGTGGACATAGTGCTTGGGGCGGGGGACCTTCCGCTGGATTACCTGGATTTCATCGTTTCCTCCCTGAACAAGCCCATGTTCTACGTCTTTGGGAACCATCACGTAAAGAAAACTACCGAAACCTTCGTTCAAGCGGAGGATGGCTCATTTCGGGTGAATCTGGAGGAAGGCAGCGACTCCCATATCGGATCGAGGGTGCGAATGGAGGATGGCGTGATTGTCGCCGGGCTGGGCGGCTGTATGCGCTATAACAAGGGCCCAAACCAGTTTACCGAATTCGAGATGTACATAGAAATCGCGAAGCTTATTCCCAGGCTGCTGTGCAACCGCCTGTTTCACGGGCGTTTCCTGGACATACTTCTGACCCACGCGCCCCCCTGGGGAATACACGACAAGCCGGACAGGTGCCACCAGGGTTTTCGGGCCTTTCTGTGGTTCATGAGGAGGTTCAGGCCGAGGTACCTGGTGCATGGGCATATTCACCTATACGATCTGTCCGACGTGCGCCGCACGCGATGGATGGGAACGGAGGTGATCAACGCCTATGGGCATTACGTTATCGACACGGATGAGGACGTTGTGGGGTCGTAACCCCATAGAATTACTTAATAGACAATTTCATACTGAAAATAGAGGTTGGTTCCACTGTCCAATCGCTTGGTTAGCTCCTCTTTTATGTTCCCGGATTTATTGGGTTCCCCTTTAAAACTATCTGTCATGGGATTAATCGTGCCTACGCAATAATGACCGTATTCGCTACCGTCGAAAAAGGCATTTATGTTTTCCAAAGTGAGCGGAACTATACTGGGGTCATTGGGCATACGACTTCTCCTTGGGTGTATGATACTGGACCTGGTTAAGGCTGTCAAGGCAATTTTATCCGCCTGGCTCCACCTTATTGTACCCATGGAAATTCGGCTCAAGCACCTTGCCCCCAGCCGCGTTCACCTGTATCATTTGTCCAATGAATGGAGAAACAAAATGAGCGACAAACCTTTGGCCTATATCTCTATCGTTAAATCCCTGGAGCCCATAGAGGGCAAGGATCGCATCGAACTGGCGAAATTCGGGAATCATGCATGGCAGGTTATTGTGCAGAAGGGGCAGTTTGCGCCTGGCGACAAGGCGGTGTATATCGAGACTGGCGCGATACTCCCAGTTAGGGACGAATTCAAGTTTCTGGAAAGCCGGTGCTTTTCGGCCAAGTACGACGGGTATAAAATCAAAACCATCAAGATGGGTGGGGTCTACTCCGAGGGGATTGTGTTCACCATGGACTCGCTGGAAATCCCGCAGGCCCGCCCTGTTGACCACAATCTTACCAAGGAACTTGCGATTAGGGCCATCGAGGATGAAATTCTCCCTGTCACCGTCATCGAAAAGACCTGGTGTCGAAAGATCCTATCGAAATTTTTCGGCATTGAATTCGGAAGATGGGGCTTCGTAAAGGGCGGCTTCCCAAGTTACCTTGCGAAAACGGACGAGACCCAAGCCGCGTCGATCCCGGAGCTTTTCGGGGGCATGGCGGGAACGAACGTATACGTTTCGATCAAGCTGGACGGGCAATCCCTGACCTTCGCCATGCATAATGGGATCTTCACCATCTGCACCAGAAACCAGACGATTTACAGAAACAAAACCCAAAAGGCGACACGGGAACTGTCACCGAACACCGCGTCCAAATACAAATCGCCTTCACCACAGGCATACGTCGCGGCGCAGCTTAACGTACCGCGAAAACTTGCGAAGCTCGACGGTATCGCGGTGCAGGGCGAGCTGTGTGGGCCGAAGATACAGAAAAACAAGATCGGGTTGGCCGACTACAAGTTTTTCGTTTTCAACATTTTCGACATCGCCAAAAGGCGTTACTATTCCTATACGGAAGCCGAAAAGTTCTGCATAGCGAATGGCTTTTCGATGGTTCCCGTTGTGGAAAGAAGGAAGTTCGATTTCGCGGACATCGGCGAGCTTCAGGAATACGCTAACATGTTCGATTATGAGAACGGAAGCCCTGCAGAAGGGATCGTGATAAGGGGCGAGGACGATTCGCCGTACACGCCCGAGCCTTTAGAGAAAATGCACGGTATGATGTCCTTCAAGGTCATCAACCAGCGGTTCAAGGTCAAGTACCAGGCGGACGAGTAGGGAAATGCTTCAAGCTGGAATAACAAATGTAGCCGCCTCCGACTTCAGCAAGGCCAGGGGCAGGGCGATACTCTCGGAAATTCAGCACCTGATGAACACCGACAAGGACAAGCTGCTTTCGTTCCACGACGTAAAGGACATACTTAAGCCGAAAAACCAGGTGTACCTTGGGATGCAGACCGTGCCAATCAAACTAATCGTCGGCAGCGAGGGACGGTACAGGGACTTCAACCGGTACTTTCTTCCCAAGTCGGAACACCTTCGCAGTCGTTGGATGCGGGTGGACGAGGCGCATTTGCAGGACATTATTTTGCCGTCCGTTTTGCTTTACGAGATCGGCGGTGCGTACTTCGTTCGCGATGGCAACCACCGGGTTTCGGTGGCGAAGATGCAGAAGGTCGAATTCATCGATGCTGAGGTAATTGGTCTTGCCTCGGAGATAAACATCAAACCGGGCATGACCACCGACCAATTGCGGGAGGCATTGATAACCTACGAAAAAGATATTTTCTATGAGAACACGAAGTTCGGCGAGCTTACCGGTGACACATCGCTTGACTTCAGCACACCGGGCCGTTACGACGTGATCTACAACCACATACTCGTACACAAATATTTTTTGAACGAATCGCAGGAGAAGGAGATACCGCTTTCCGATGCCCTGGTTTCGTGGTACCAAAACGTGTATGGCCCAACGATCGAAGTGATCCGCAAGCAGCGGCTTCTGCTTAATTTTCCTGGTAGGACCGAAGGCGATCTTTACGTCTGGATTGTCAAGCACTGGGATTTTCTGAAAAAGAAATATCAGGACTATTCGCTCAGCGCGGCTGCTGGGGACTTCTCGCGCAAGTACGGCAAGAGCGACGGCAGGTTCCTGCGGTTTGTGGCTGGGCTTCTGGGTCGCGTTTTCGGCAAGACGGAAAAAGGGAAAACCTGAGATATTATTACATCAATTTAGAAAATTTTCGGAATATATTTTAAACACACTACTATATCTGTTTACATGTATTTTCAATACCCTATCCCGATCAATACCCAGCCTTTCAATTGTATCAAACATTTCCTCCTTCGAGCCATGTGAGGGATTCAAATACAGTACATCATAGTCATCCCCATAAAAATATTTTTGCAGATGTTCGTAACCATAAAAATGTGCAACACGATAAAATGAAAGAGGTAGTATCTCCATGGATATTCTTGTTGGATGTGCTGCCGCATCTTGCGCAATAAAAGCCAGGCTTTCATGATATACACCACTACTACCACCCCGCGCACTCTCATATCCACCAAGTATCCACGAAAACATAAAAATGGAACATATAGCGCCAATAACTCTGGACCGGCTTGAAAGAACGTGCACAAATATGGCGGAAAAGGCCGCTATCAACAATGGATATAAAATAACAAGATACCTTTGGACTAGTATAGGCCTGTACATGGAAACTCCAAACGCTATAAGAAATACAACTGATATAACAAAAATCACGTAACCAATAAAATAGCCATTTGATCCGATGTTAATTTTTTTGAAAACAGATTTTCGTAAAAATATATATAATATCGCCAAAAAAGGGATGATGGCTGCCATGAGCATATATTTTCTCCCTGGTGAAGATATCCAGGTATTAAAATCCGTATTAAGCAGGGCATCACTAAAAGCGGTCAAAATAAAAAACGGCAATAGGGAAGCGGCAATTATCAAGTTCCCTACAAAAAATAAAACCGTATTTTTTAATGAAAATGATTTAGCGCTAACCGAATAAGCCACAAAAAACAAAAAATTTGCAAAAACAAATAAACTCCCATAATAATGGGTGTTTACCAACAGGATTGAGGGAATGAGATAACGTATCATATGGGTGAAACCTGGATTAGAGGTTCTAAGGATATGAATAAAATTATATACCACAATTGGAACAAGAAAAACTACCAAAATATAGTTCCTGATTTCTTGCGAGTATCCAATCAAATAACCACTTATAGCCATATACAGAGCAGCCAAAAGCGCTGTTTTCCCGTTTATAAAACGTTTGAGCAGAACGTACAAAGAAATAATTGAAGCGGTTCCTATTAACACGGAAAAAAGACGGGCACTTTGTTCTGTCCATCCAAAAATAATAAACCAAAAACGAAGTAAAACATAGTAAAAAGGTGGATTTCCAGGGTCTCCAAAAGTGGCAAGAAAAGGTAGCGCCGGATTTGATGCTACTGCGACAACATATAATTCATCACTCCACGATGAATACCTGACATAACCATTGAGACGAAAAATAAAACCTATTAAAGTTATGAAACCAAGCAATAGCAAATCGGCGAAATACCTTTTATTTTTCAAACAGCAATAGATACTCATGATATTATCTCGCAATAGAACGAACAGAAAAATAATAAAAATCCATGTGATGATAAACCTATCTGGACGAGTGGCAAATAAAACGAAAATCTGAATCGCCGCGTTTAAATCCCCATAGTAATTTATAAAGGCTGGAGAGCCTAATAACGGGGTAATAAGCGATCTGTTGTATCTAAGGCCAGGCAGTTTATACACAATAGAGCTGTCTTGCTCTTTGCCTTGCAAAGTAATAATATCTGAACGTGAAAAATAAAATAATCTGTTACCAATAAAAATGCTGATTCCGTCAATCGCATTCAAGCTTTCCATGGCTGTCTTATTGGGCACATGTAAAAATAACCCTTGTACAAAACCAGTGATTTCACTGTGCAAAATGACATTATGCAATCTTTCATTGCCACTACTAATTGATAGTTCCGTATTTTCATTCCTGATCCCAGATGTTGTAATTGAAATATACGATGCGTGATATCTATCTATTTCAATGTTTAAATGTATTGGTGCATTCAGTCTGGCAGTAAAACGGGCGGCTTCGTCGTGCATATGATACAAAATTGATATACCCATACCCAAGAAGCAACAGACTATCAATGCCGTTTTTTGCCATGCCTTCATTATGATACTCCTTCTTGTTTTTTGAAAACAAAAAATTTGGAAAATGTAAAATTAATCGCCATTCCCGCGGCAATGCCGCAGGCCTGCGCTATGACTTTGTATGGCAGATCAGAATGCATGATCACAAATTGCATGACGATAATATTAACCAAAAGCCCAAGGAGTGAAACGCTTAAAAAGACGAGCCACTTCTTGACTGACACTACCGAATCTTCAGTACTATTTAAAAATGTCCATTTGTGGTTGATAACATAATTTTGTGTTCCAGCAATTATAAAGCATCCTATGCTTACCGGTATTTCTGGTAGGCCTATCCTGTCCACAAAAATGAAAAACAAGAGCAAGTTCGTTACGGTTCCGAGTCCACCAGTCATTCCAAATTTGATGAACTGGTCAATTGCCGTGTCCCCTGTATTCCGCTTTATTTTCCATACCTTCAGCAATGCCTCAAAAAGGATTTTCTTCGACATTTTTGATGCACCTTGGGTCCTGTCCTTAAACAGTATGGGGATTTCTTTTATGGAACAACCAGCCCGCCATGCACGATATTTCATCTCTATTTGAAATAGATAACCTTCTGATATTATTTTATCTAGATCGATTTTAAGAAGGGTGTTTTTTGTCCACATGTTGAAACCGCCAGTTAGATCCTTGACGGGGCATCGTAAAATGATTCGTGAGTACAACGAACCGCCCTTTGAAATAAAACCCCGCAGAAACGACCATCCTTCAACACTTCCACCCTTCACGTTTCTTGATCCAATTACCACGTCATAGTTTTGGATGAGACTAATCATGTCCGGGATGTATTTTGGGTTGTGAGAAAAATCAGCATCCATTTCGAGAAATACATCGTAGCCTTTTGAGAGTCCCCAACCAAAAGCAGCTAGGTATGCTCTGCCTAGCCCTTGTTTTTCTGGACGTTTAAGGATATACAAATGATTTTGATATGTTTCAATAAGTTTTTCTACAATATTTGCTGTTCCGTCAGGCGAATTGTCATCAATAACAAGTATACAAAATTTCAAACAGCACAGTGTGTGTGTGGGGGGGGGGGGGGGGGGGATAAACATTCAAATATATCAACAATAATTTTTTCTATATTTGCTGCCTCATTGTATGTAGGAATGCATATCAACAAACTCGACACTGTGCCCTTCCTCAAAGGTGAATTCGCATAAAAACAAGGAGGTAACATTACTTCACCCCGCAGATTGTGAGATATGCGATTGCTTCTATAAATTTAAGAAGCGTATATGATCTTAATATTATCGTGGTTGTGAGATTATGTCAATAGGGTCTGCTCCCATTTTTTCCACCTTTCTCCTAGGGGTTGCTAGCGACCCGAAATGGCTGATTGGTCACGCAAGGACGTGCTCGCCTTACCCTGTTGATAAAACAGCGTAAAGATCCCATATTTACATAGGTATGTGAATAGATCCTGAACAGAAAGGAGACAGGTAAATGGCCGTCTTATCGATTCAGTCCCATGTTGTGTACGGCTACGCTGGAAATACAGCCGCGGTTTTCCCCATGCAGAAGCTTGGCCGTGAGGTATGGCCCATCAATACGGTTGAATTTTCCAACCACACCGGATACGGCACATGGCGAGGGAAGATTCTTGGCGGGGAGCTTGCCGAGGAACTTGTCACGGGTCTTGATGAAAGGGGTGTGCTTCCAGATTGCGAGGCGGTGCTTTCTGGCTATATGGGGGATGCGGCTGTTGCGAGGGCGATCAGAGCTGCCCTGAGTCGGGTTCGTTCCGCCTCGCCCAAAGCTCTTTACTGCTGCGATCCGGTTATGGGCGATGTCGACAGGGGTATTTATGTAAAACAGGACATTCCCGCCATATTCAGGGATGAACTTATCCCTTTGGCGGACATAGTTACCCCCAACGAGTTCGAGCTTGAAACCCTCACTGACATTGACATACGGGAAATCGATGACGCACGACGCGCCATCGACATGCTTCACGTGCGTGGGCCAGGCATCGTGCTTGTCACTAGCTACCGTGGCGGTAACCAAGGGCTGCTTGGGATGCTCGCCTCGGACAGGTCTGGCCTCTACATTGTGCAAACCCCGGAATTGCCGATTACCACTGGAGTGGCGGGAGCTGGGGATCTTACCGCATCGGTTTTCCTTTCTCGCTACCTAGAAACTGGCGATATTAAAAAAGCACTGGAACTTTGCGTGGCGTCGATCTTCGGTATCCTGGAGGCAAGCTGGAAAGCCTTTTGCAGAGAGCACATTAGAGAACACACTAGAGGGCCTAAGCTTATGGAACTGCGGATTATCCAAGCGCAGAACGAGCTCGACAATCCATCGCGCTTTTTCGAAGCTCACAGGATATAGGCGGATTTATGAGGCCAAGGGACAAATTGGACTGGGCGATGCAATCACCTTACGACCGTTTCTTTGACTTCATCGCGCCCGACGCGGATCGCTTCGCCGTGCTTTTCGAGCATGTTCAAAACCTTGACCTAAACACCCTGGTTGTTTCCATCGAGGGCAACCGCCACTTTTTCATTTTTCCAAATAGAATCAACCTGAAACTGTCCCCTGGCAGTGCCTTCCCCTTTCGGGGAGGCAGCCCCGTGATTCTTACCGCGCATTACGACCGGGTGGACGGAAGCCCAGGAGCGAACGATAACAGCGCGGCGGTTTTCATGATGCTAAAGGCCGCGCTACGGCTGGGCGAACTGGGTATCGACCAGTGGATAATAGTCTTTACGGACAAAGAGGAGCTTTGCCATGGCGAGGGGATTCAGGCTCAGGGATCGTACAGCCTGGCGAAAAAGCTTTGTCAGTTGGGGCTGGAGAACGCCCGAGTTTTTAACTTTGACGCATGTGGAACTGGTGAGACTTTCGTCGTTTCCAGCACCGCAGATCACCTTTTGGAGAAAAACATGAAGGCGAGTTTTCATAAAACAAGCCAGCGGATAAAGGCTTTGCGAGAAAAGGTGTTTGACACCGCCCGGAACCTCCGCGTAAGCCACGTCCTTTCGGTTCCCACCCCTTTTTCCGATGACGCTGGCTTCCTGCACGCGGGCATACCGTCGCAAACCATCACCATGCTTCCCGCCATGGAAGCCGCACCTTTCGCCTCGCTGCTTCGCAACCGCCCCGATTTCGCCGACACTTTCATCACAGGCCTGGCGAAGGATTCCCCCTATCGCCGGGTTATCCCAGAGACCTGGCGTTGCATCAACGGCCCGCTGGACAGCCACCTGCGGCTTACCCCAGAGAACTTCGAAAGGATTGTGCGCTTTGCGGTGGAGCTTTGCAAGGGGTAGAAGAGATGCGTATTTTGACCAATGAATACGGAGTCGAATTGCTGGAGGGGAAAAAGGGAGAGACGGAGACTCAGCTTCGCCACTGAGATTCCCCTATTTATTTAACAACGTTGGCACGTTTCCAAAAAGCAGGTCGAAAACCCTATCCAGCGGCTCGGCACCATCCTCAAAGGAGACACCGTTCAGACTGTCATTTATTTCACCAGCAAGCGCGTTCGACTTTTCGCCAAACAAGGCATGCAAATGTTTGTCGAGCCCGCAAGCCAATTCGGGGATCGTAATCATGTTGCTGGGGGAATTGTTGTATCTTAAATCCCCCGCTATGTGCGTATAGTACAGCAGTGCGGACAGGTTGTCGGTTTTGTCATCGGGAAAAGTCCGAAAGACGCTTTTTACGGTGTCCTTCAATATCTCTTTTCGCAGCACAAATATTTCCTGCTGGCTATCGGCCCATTCCTGCGTCCAGCCCGTGGGCAATGTTTTAGAATAGTCGTATTCCCAGCCAAGGTGCGTATACCATTGGTGTTCCGCATTTGGGGTAATCATTTTTTCGTAAGTTATGCTTTTGGTCAAACCGTAATTTTCCTGCAAAAATCCCAGCGCCGATTTTATCTTGTCGGTATCCTTGGATGCATCCGTGGCATCAAGGGCCAAGTAAACGGCTTTTTGCAGGGCTTCGGTGTCCCGCTGGTTTTCCAAACCAGTGATTTTTGCAATGTGTTCATCGTGAGTATATCCGTATGCCATTGGATAACCTCCTAATCGATCTTTATTATTCCCCACAATTTGGATGTACCCCTATGTGATACAACTATCTGTATGCAGCCCATCTGCCACAAATGGCATTGAACGTCCTTGACTGCCTACCATCTAACAGAGCAGATATGTCCATCGTAAAACCTGCAATCCTTACATTGACCTTGCGCCATGCAAATCTCTATAACACGATTTCAGCCTATCCTATTATCTGGACCTTGTCAAGTGTTCTGTGCCAAAGCAAGTAAGTCATGCCACACAAGATCAGACGGGACGAGTGTTATTACTTAAAAACTAAATCTAGACCTTCTTACGGGCCTTCACTGTCGTCAACACTAACAATGACAACATTCCTTAAAACATAATGCCTACGGGAAAGAAGACCATTGGCAAGAAACACCTTGTAGGTATACTTTTCCGCCATGACTGTGACAACCCTTTGCTGCAAACCCATAAGCCCTTCCCGTTCTTCGTCACTTATAAACCAGTCCCGTCTCTCGCTGGTGATTACCAACGAGGGAAAACGGCTGGTTCCAACAAGGCGCATCCTTCCTGTCACCTCAACTTCCACCGACTGTTGCCCGCCGCCCCCAAAGGCAAAAAGACACGGCGTTGTATACAGCAATAACAACAAAATTACCACGGTTTTCCCTGTCAACATTTATCGCCTGTCTCCTCCGCCGTCCCTCTCAATTATATCCCATAAACTAACAACGAAGGGACCCGTGGGCAAGAGCGGGGGATCGCCCAGCATTGCATCGAAAGGTGGGACACCGGTTAGAAGGCCGATTTCGATCGGGCCATTGATGTTGTTATTGGCGTTGAAAGTTAGCAGGGTGTTCCCTGTAATCTGTGAAGTATCGAAAGATATGTTGCCAGAACCTGGAGTCAGGCCTGCATAGCGAATGTTTGGCCCAAATCCAAATACAGGCGGGGTAAACGGACTGTCCATAACACTGAACACACCTTCGCCGGGATACAGCAAAAGGGATGTGTCCCCAACGTGCCTCACCATTAATCTGCCGCGAAGCTCGTTATCGCCCGTGTATCCAAAGACAGGGTTGGTAGGATCTAAATTGGCGGCAAGCCAGGTTTTAAGCAGGGTGTCCCAGTCTGCCCATGCGGGATTTATTTTCCTTGCCGCGTTGGTAACGATCCTATAATCGGAATATGCCGAAGTTACCATGTCGCGCAAAATATTCATTCCTGGGGGTGCTTGCAAAAACAGCCAACGGAAAAACAGATAGGCCGTGGCATAATCGTCGAGTATGGTTCTGGCATCCATATTCCTGTGATTACCCCAGACAAAGAAATTGTTGCCCCTGGAAATGGTTCCCACGGGATCGACGACGAACCAGTTAACTCGCTCCGCAGGGTTTCTGCCGAACACAACGTGGTATGATTTTTCCGCAAGCCCTTCGTTGATCCAGAGATCCATCAAGGTCCACTCCGCACGATTCTGCCAAACAAGTTCGGCTTCGGTCCAGTTGATCAGGTGCACAACCTCGTGGGCCAAAATGCCGACGGCACTTTCCCAATTCGCCGCCAAAACAGACGAATTGATGTATACCATGTCCCTACGGTTGGAGTGGGGGACATCCAAGAAATCCCTGCCATGAAAGTATCCCCCAATAATGAGGCCAGGGGGAGCCCTAATGTCCAACAGAAGAACGGTAAGCCTTCCGCGCCCGGCATCCCCACGGGTAAGCCAATTGGCATAGTCCAGAATGTTGGCAAATTGCCTTCCAGAGGCGGTAAAATTTTTCCTACTGTATGCATCTAGGAGCCTGCCGCGTATATTGGCGTATCTATCGGCAAATGCCCGTGCCTGCGCCCGCGTAATTCCGGAACCAACCTCCACCCATATTTCGCTGTAGTTGTTGTATGCAAGAAGTTCCGCGGTTAAGCTGTAGGTAACGTTATTATAGTCCACGGCCCAAAAGTTTTGTGTCGTGGTGTCGTCTTCATCCCGCAGCTCCACCTGGCAATTGGCAAACGTGAACCCTGTCATCGCCACGATGGCGATGATCCCGAAGAGCTTAAAAGTGTTTTTCATTTCGAAAGCTCCTTGCATTGCGTTTGCCAATAGTATAACAGCATACGGAAAAAAAACGAACACCTATCCAATATATTTCATCAAAAAGCGGCGTTCATTTTTTCATAACCCTCAAACTGTTAAAAACGGCCATTAACGACACGCCCACGTCGGCAAAAACCGCTTCCCACAAAGATGATACGCCCAACGTCGCCAAAAACAGGAATAAGAACTTAATCCCCAGCGAAAGCACGATATTCTGCCAGACCACGCGCTTGGTAAAACGGGCGACTTTTACGGCTTCCACCAGCTTTGCCGGTTCGTCGGTCATAAGCACAACGTCGGCGGCTTCGATGGCCGCGTCCGAACCAAGGCCGCCCATTGCAATGCCCACATCGGCCATGGCCAGCACTGGCGCGTCGTTGATTCCGTCGCCCACAAAGGCCAGGGTCTTCTTGGGCAGCTTTTGCTTGCCAAGCACTTCGACCTGCTCAACCTTCTGCTGGGGCAAAAGACCAGCGTGCGTTTCGTCTATCTGCAATTCCCTTGCGACGGCTTCGGCAATCTGGGGAGTGTCGCCCGTTAGCATAACGGTTTTCCTAACACCCAGTTTTTTAAGCGAGGCCACAAGGCCGTGGCTGTCGGGTTTTATCTTGTCGGCAATCACGACACAGCCCATGTATACGCCGTCCGTTGCAACGTACACTTTCGTGCCCATGCTTTGGGATTCCTCAAACGTGATTCCCATTTTGCGCATTAGTTTTTCGTTTCCCGCAAAAATCGCCCGACCTTTCGCGTTGACGCTTACCCCATGCCCCGCGATCTCCTCATATTGGCTTAGGCCATTTCCGTCAATTTCCTTGCCATATTCTTTCAGGATGGACACGGCAATGGGATGGTTGGAAAACGCCTCTGCATGGGCCGCCAGCTCAAGCAACTCTCTTTCGTCAAAACCGTTAGCTGCTTGCAGGGACGTTACTTTGAACACGCCCTGTGTAAGCGTGCCTGTCTTGTCGAACACCACCAGGTCCAGATTGGCAAGGGCCTCCAGATAATTTCCGCCTTTTACCAAAATCCCCTTCTTCGATGCCCCGCCAATCCCGCCGAAAAACCCAAGGGGAATGGACACTACCAAGGCGCAGGGGCATGAGATTACAAGAAAGATCAAGGCGCGGTTAATCCAGTCAAACCATTCGCCACCGAAAAACAGAGGCGGAATTATCGCAAGCAACACCGCGAACCCTACAACCGTGGGGGTATAGTACCTGGCAAATTTTGTTATAAATGTTTCGGTGGGGGCTTTTTTGTTGGCGGCGTTTTCAACCAGGTCCAGTATTTTTGACACGGTAGATTCGCCAAAGGTCTGCGTGGCCTGTATCGTCAAAACGCCGTTTTGGTTTATGCAGCCAGACAAAACGGAATCCGACACGGACGCTTTTCGCGGGACAGATTCCCCAGTTAAGGCCGTGGTGTCCAGCATTGCCTCGCCTTCCATCACAATGCCATCCAGAGGAATCTTTTCGCCAGGCTTTACCACGAACAAATCCCCTATTTGCACGACACTGGGATCAACCCTGGCAATCTGCCCGTCTTTTTTCAGGTTGGCATAGTCCGGGCGAATGTCCATAAGATCGCCGATTCGCTTCTTGGACTTTGCCACCGCCATTTCCTGAAAAAACTCGCCTATCTGGTAAAACAGCATTACGGTAACGGCCTCTGCATATTTGCCGATTGCGATTGCGCCGAGTGTTGCGACCCCCATAAGAAAGTTTTCATCGAAGATTCGTCCTTTCGCGATATTCCTGACCATCCGTATAAGAACCTTGTGACCAAGCAGCAGATAGCTAAAGGCGAATAAAACCAACGCGATGTATCCGCCAGCGTTTACGTCAAGGACATATTCAAAAAGTATGCCCGCGAAAAACGTAGCCGCTCCGGTAGCCAGCCAGATAATTTTCGGCTTGCTTGCTGTGTATCCCGTTCCCTGTTTTGCCCCGACATTCTCCAAAACGTCGCAACCGCAACCATTCGTGTTTTTCATTGTGTGTCCTCGCTTACGTGGGCAAGCCCCTGCTTAAAAATACCCTCGATGTGTTTGTCGTCCAACGAGTAAAATACGATTTTCCCGTCGCGCCTGTTCTTTACCAGCCTGCTCTGTCGCAGAATCCTAAGCTGGTGCGAAATCGCCGACTTGCTCATACCCAAAAGCGCGCCAATGTCGCAGACGCACAATTCCGAGTGCAGCAAGGCACTAATGATTCGCACCCGGGTGGAATCGCCGAAAACCTTGAACAGTTCCGCCAGATCAAAGAGCTGTTCTTCCTTCGGTAACTGTTTTTTGACCTTCCTTACGACATCCTCATGTATGGCATGGGAATCGCAACGATCCGCTTCCGCATTGTGTGTGACCATAAAATACCTCTCCACGTTTTTTTCATTGCACAATTGAGCAACTGTTCAACTATAAGATACTGCGGCGTGGTATTTTTGTCAAGTCGCGACGGGTTCCATCGCAACGCCACATTACCAGGCTTGAAAAAATCCTAAGATTCCCTTATTTTAGATCCTATGGAAACATCTGGTCCCCACAGGGGCGTTCTTTGCGCTTACGAGCTTATACGGCTTGTTTTTCTGACGGGGGCTTTTCTGCAATTGCAGATCGGGGGGTCGGCACCCCTTCCGCTGCTGTCGCTTATCACGCCGGGGGCGCTTTTTTTCCTTATCGCACTGTTTTGGCTGCTGGACATGCCTCGCTACCGCGTTTACGGGCCCCTTTACCTGGTGGGAAAGGGGCTGGGCGTAATGACCGCGCTGTTGTGGATTTTTTTTACGGATAACTATATCATAAGGGAATTAATCGTCGGAACCGAACGATTTTTTGCGTCGGGCATTGTCCTTCTGCTGGTGCCAGGGGACATGTTTTCGGCGTGGCTGGTAATGAAAATCATGCGAAAATAAACGGAGGTCGAAAGTGCGTATTATTCCGGTAGCCAGTGGAAAAGGCGGGGTGGGGAAATCCCTGGTGTCCGCAAACCTTGCCGTGGCCTTTGCCCAGGCGGGGCAAAGGGTCGTGGTCGCCGATCTTGACCTTGGTGCGTCGAACCTGCACCTTGTGCTGGGGCATCAGGCCCCAAAGAAGGGGATTGGGACCTTCCTGAACAACACCAGATCGAATTTCGCCGACGTGATCGCCGAAACCGACGTGCCTGGCCTTAGATTCATTCCTGGCGACACGGAAATTCCCGGTATGGCTAACCTAAAGTCATTTCAGCTCAAGGCCCTGGTAAAAAGGTTCGTCGCCTTGCAGGACAACACCGATATACTTATTCTGGACCTTGGCGCGGGGACGCACCAGTCTATCCTGGACTTTTTCCTTCTTTCTGGACAGGGCATTATCGTTGCATCCCCAGCGGTAACCGCGGTGCTAAACGCATATGTCTTTCTCAAAAACACCGTATTTCGGCTTATGTTCACCACCTTTCCCCAAAAGTCCGCCGCGTGGAAGCACCTTGAAAAAATACGTGCCAGCGGTTCCGGGCCGCAAAGACAGTATATTCCCAAGATACTGCCAGAGATTCGCGAGATAGATCCGGAATCCTACAATGCCTTCTGCGAAAAGCTTTCGCAGTTGCGCCCCCGGCTAATCGTGAACATGATGGACGATCCAAAGGATGCCGATGTCGCGATGAAGATTCGCCGCTCCTGCGAGGAATACCTTAGCCTTAACATCGAACACCTGGGGATAATCTACCGCGATTCCATGCAGGATGTGGCCCTTGCCTCGCGTCTGCCCATAGTCATGTACAAACCCCAGTCGGTATTGGCCCAAGCGGTGTATCGCATCGCCGACAAGATTCTGCAAAGCACGAACGATTCCGCCTTGCCCGACGAAAAGCAGATAGAAAACAGCTTCCAGGAAGCGGGAATCGAAGCGGAAGTCGATTTTGGGCACAAGATGGAATACCTTGAGGAACTTTTGCACTCGGGTGCGCTTAGTCAGGGTGATCTTATCGAGACGGTCAAGTCCCAGCAGTATGAAATCTCGAAGCTGAAGAAGGAAAATAACTTTATCAAGATGAAGCTGTCACAGGCTGTGGGACAGGGGTTTAAGTTTTAAGGGGCAAAGCTGGCGTTTACTTCTGCGCCGGTTGCTCGCTGAAAAACCCATCCTTCCAGTTAAAGCGGCTCATTTTTGGCAGGGGGGTACCCTTGCTTATCGCCCGCATCAGATCCTTGTAATCGTTTTTTTTCAACGGCAGGCCGCTTAGGTCCACGATAAAACGCCGGAAACCTGAATCCTGCAAAAAGGAAAGCTTGTCGGTTATGGAAAACGGTTTCGCCGGGAATACCCTGGAACCTTCGTTGCCGTTGGTAAGCAGGAAATTCTCGCCCCTGCTGTCCGAAAACACCTTAAAGTCGTACTGCTTTCCAAGGTTGGCGCGGATGTGAAACAGCGGCGGCCAGGCAAAGATCGGGACGAAAACCCTGTCTTTTAATAACTGGCGGTTGTCAAGAGTGCGCTCCAGGTTCTGCCGGTTGTTTTCCAGTGGCGAGACAAAGCCTTCGACCCCCAACGACGCGACAAACGACAATGCCCATGTGTTGAACATGTACAGCCAAGGCCCAGCGATAATCTTGACCTCGGTACGGACATCCTTGAAGAGGGGAAAATGCCCTGGGTTGTTGACCATAAACTGCTGGTAACCCAAATCGACCAGTTCCAGTATTTTATCGGCCAGGGCTTGCGCGGTAGTTTGGGGAAAGTACGGATCCAACGAAAGGATAATATCGGCGGGTTTAAATGGCAGGGGCTGGAGCCCTTCCAGCAAATGCCTTGCGGTCTTGCTGTTAAGATCCAGTATGACCTTCTCGGGCCTGGACGATTGCACGACGTACAGATCCTCGACGCGGGAAACCGCCACGTACAGCCCTTCGGGGAAAACTGTGCTTGATCGGCTTTTTTTCACGGGCTGGTTTTTGGCAGAAGATCCCCCGGAATGTTTCGCCCCGATAACCACCATGGGTACCGGCGCTTTTTCATGTCCCGGCCCGCGACTGCCCTTGGCATCTGCCGAGGTTATCGCCCTGTAACGCTTTGACATTCCCCGGGTCTGTATAAGGTACACGCGGTCGCCAAGGTCGAAGCCGTCGGGAATCGAAAGCCAGTAGCCGTTTTTTACCGTCTCGACATGCTGTAGCTTGTGCGAAACCCTGGCCGAATCGTCGCTTTTGTGCAAACGTATCGAATCGCCGACGGCGGGGGGCAAGCTTGCGGAATTGTCCAGGCCGACAAGCCCTCGTCGCTCTCCATCCCTGCCCTGCACTCTTAGCAACGCTCCAAAGCTTATCCCCGTGCCGCCGTCCTGGACAGGGTTCAGCCAGTCTATGCCGTTTTCCGTTCCCTTCGGTATCCCGTTAACGTAAAATGCCGTCTTGCCTCGGGCAAAGTCGCCGCGCAGAATCCCTCGGCCTTTCTCTATGCTCTGCTGCACCTTCTCCTCGTCGCCCCCATCGGCAATCGCGTCCAGCACAAGCCGGTAGGCGGAGACCACCGCCCCCACGTACTCGGCGCTTTTCATGCGGCCTTCGATTTTGACGGCGTTTATGCCCGCAGCGGCAAGAGCGGGCAGGTGTTCCAAAAGCTGCAAGTCCGAGGGGCTGAAATAGTACCCGCTTTCAAGATAGTTGCTTTCCGGACCGCCCTTTTGGTACAGCCGGCGACAGGCCTGGGTACACATTCCGCGATTGGCCGACTTGCCGCCTAGAAAACTGGAAAACAGGCACAGCCCAGACGCGCCCACGCACAACGCCCCATGCACGAAAACCTCAAGCTCCACGTTGGTTTCGGCGCGAATCGATTGCAGTTCCTCTAGCGAAAGCTCCCGCGCCAGCACCACCCTGGAAACGCCGTGCCTGGAAAGGGCGTTGCAGCCCTTGCCCGACGCGATGTTCATCTGGGTGGATGCGTGCAGCTTTAGCCCTGGGAACTGGGACCGTGCCATGCCAAGAACGCCAAGATCCTGCACGATCAGCGCGTCGGGGCCCATGGAGGAAAGGTACCTAAGAAGCTGGTACATCCTGTCCGCCTCGCGCTGTTCGAAAACCGTGTTTACCGTCACGTAGACCTTTTTCCCCATGCGTCTAAGCGCGCGCAGGGTGGCCTCGAAACGGGCGTAGGTAAAATTGGCGCTACGCAAGCGGGCGTTGAAGGTTTTCAGGCCAAGGTATACGGCGTCGGCCCCTTCCCCGATGGCGGCATCCAAGGCCTCGGGCGATCCTGCGGGGGCCAGTAGTTCAATAGACATGGGCTTCCTTGTGTTGACGAGTACGGCGAAAGGCGAAGCCGCCTACTCGGAAAGAACCCTGATTATCGTACTCGCCGACTCGGCATTTATGATT
>Ga0209755_10003247_pt1 | contig 20646 bp, 11 predicted proteins | sample TergutCo191P1_FD_187301 | JGI IMG/M metagenome (GOLD analysis project Ga0209755, IMG submission 187301) | Cornitermes sp. P1 segment gut microbial communities from Petit-Saut dam, French Guiana - Co191P1 (SPAdes) (version 2) | ecosystem: Host-associated > Arthropoda: Insects > Digestive system...
CTACTTACCTCGCTACCCTCCGTGACACCCTTTTACCTCGTTTAATGTCCGGCGAACTGCGCGTTTCAGATACAGAGGTTGGTAAATGATGGTTTATACTTGAATTTAATTCTATTTTTTCATCAAGACATGAAAGTGTTTTGGCTATAACATTTTGCTCATTAAGAGGAGGGAGTAAAAAAGTTTGGGCATAAGCTGTATCTCTGTTTAATCCCGGTACGGCGCTATCTTCATTAAGTCTTTCTAAACCAAGTGAACGAAGCCTATAATAAATGTATTTTATATTATAATAATCCGAAGGTAAGATATAATATGCTGTGTCGATACAAAAAAAAGGTGATGGTGAATAATAAACAGTTCCTACAGTTCCCTTTCTTCCAACTATAATTCCATCGCTATTAACTAATGGGCTGTTATGATAACCGGTAATTCCGCCTGAACTATAAACCGGGATAGAGCCATGTATTCTATTGGATGAAATTAGAGCTTTTCCGTAATTCAATGAAACTACATCTCCTAATCTTACTTTTTTCCATCCCTTATTCATTCACTCTTCCCTTTTTCCTTTTTCCAGTTTCTTAGGTTGCCCATTGCCTGAATTGCGTACCGCGCGGTGATTTTACCCGATAACCAACAGCAATAATCATATCAAGATTATAATGAGAAATTTGACGTGAAACGCTTCTATTTCCTTCATTTTGAACTGTCAAGTATTCCTTGACAGTTGCCCCTGAAAGTAATTCCCCTTCCTCAATTATATTTTTTATATGCAATGCGATATTTTGCTTTGTCGTCTGAAAAAGCTCAACCATTTGCGCCTGTGACAGCCAAAGAGTTTCCTTATCTAAACGCACAGAAATTTTTGCTAATCCATCTTGTGTTTGATATATAACAATTTCTGAATTCTCAGATTTCATACCCAATTGCCCCAAGCCGTTCTTTGATTTCATTCTCAAGCTCATGACCTTTTTTAAACATCTCTGAAAGCTCCCCTGTCAATCTGGTCATTTTTTCTTCAAAAGGTTCTCCGTCATCTTCCTGCTCTGCAAGCCCAACGTAGCGTCCCGGAGTAAGAATAAAATCCTGTTTGGCAATTTCGTCTATAGATACAACCGCGCAAAAACCGGCTTCGTCTTTTAACTCCCCTTCTTCAAAAGCAGTAAAGGTTTTTGCAATTTTATTAATATCATTTTCAGCCATTTCCCGAAGACGGCGGCTGACCATTGTTCCCATGTTACGCGCATCAATAAATAATGTTTTACCTTTTTGCTTTTTTGATCGATTTAAAAACCAAAGAGAAACAGGAATTTGAGTTGTATAGAAAAGCTGAGGCGGCATAGCAATAATACATTCTACTAAATCATCTTCAATTATTGCTTTTCGGATATTTCCTTCACCGCTTGATTGACTGGAAAGCGAACCGTTGGCAAGTACCATACCGATTCTTCCTTTTGCACTCATGTGATGAATCATATGCTGCATCCATGCAAAATTTGCATTACCTGAAGGCGGTAGTCCGTATTTCCATCGTACATCATCAGCTAATTTATTAGCACCCCAATCAGATAAATTAAAAGGAGGGTTTGCCAAAATATAATCAGCTTTCATTGTAGGATGTAAATCTTCAAAAAAAGTATCTCTTGCATATTTTCCAAGATCGGATTCGATGCCTCTAATAGCAAGATTCATTGCGCACAATTTCCATGTAGTAGGATTTGAATCCTGACCATAAATTGAAAGATTATCAATATTCCCTGCATGGTTATCTACAAATTTTGCTGATTGCACGAACATTCCGCCGCTACCGCAGCAAGGATCATAAACCCGTCCATCAAAAGGACGTATAATTTCAACTAAAGTGCGAACAACACAAGCTGGTGTATAAAACTCACCGGCCAATTTACCTTCCTGTTCGGCAAATTTTGAAAGGCAGTATTCGTAAGTACGTCCAAGTAAATCCATTGAAGAATCGTTAACAGCTATAGCTGTATTTGTAAATAAATCAACAACATCACCTAACTTGCGTTTGTCAAGTTCGGGACGCGCAAAAGTTTTAGGAAGTATACCTTTAAGCTCTTTATTTTCACGTTCTATAATATCCATCGCCTGATCAATTACTTTTCCTATCTCAGGTGTATGTGCATGAGAAGCGATATGAAGCCAGCGTGCATCTTTAGGAACAAAGAAAACTTTTTCCATTACATATTCATCACGATCTTCTTCAAATCCTTCACCTTCTTCTACTAATTTTTGATATTTGTTTTCAAATCGATCGGAAATGTATTTTAAGAAAATGAGTCCCAGAATAACATGCTTATATTCTGCAGCATCCATATTGCCGCGCATTATATCCGCTGCTTTCCATATTTCTTTTTCAAAACCAATTACTGTACTGTTGTTTACTGCCATGTATTTATTGTAATTTTATCTTTGAATCTTAATAATATCAAGAAAAATAAATTATTAAAATTGAAACTTTTCTTTCTTAATTGATTATTAACATATGTTATAATAAAATTAAGGCATATAAATGAATTACCTTGAAATAACACTCATTGCAATCGGGCTTTCAATGGACGCTTTTGCCGTCTCTGTTACTCTCGGTATGTCAGCACAAAAACCTTCTTTTAAGCAATACCTTATTCCCGGACTCTACTTCGGTTTCTTTCAAGCATTGATGCCTTTAATCGGCTACTTTACAGGCGCTTTATTTTCAGAAAAAATTCAAGCTTTTGAGCATTGGATCGCTTTCGGTTTATTGAGTATTATAGGCGCAAATATGATAAAAGAGAGTTTTTCAAAAAAAGAAAAAATCAATGACGAAAATAAATTTAAATTTTTAAATATGCTGCTCCTTGCAATTGCAACAAGCATAGACGCTCTAGCGGTGGGTGTAACATTTGCATTTTTTAAAATTAATATTTATATTGCAATTGCAATAATCGGTTTTACAACATTCTGTATATCCATAATCGGAGTAAAGATAGGAAACATCTTCGGCATTAAATTTAAATCAAAAGCGGAATTGGCAGGAGGAATCATCCTTGTCGGTTTAGGAATAAAAATTCTTATTGAACATCTTTTTTTTAAATAAAAAATGTTTAAGTAATCCGCGGATTAACACAGATTAAAATTATATTTAATTTGCGTAAATCCGCAGATCATTTTAAAAGCGATTACAACTACTTAGTTGTTTCTTCTTTTTTTTCAGGTAACAATTTGTTCAGAATAATTCCGACAATGGCGGCAGTTGCAATAGAAGAGAAAGTAAAAATATTATCTGGATATGATTGGGTTGCCTGATCAAAAAACGATCCTATCTCTGACCCGCTTCCGGCTCTTCCGCCAAGACCGATAACAAGAACTACTGCTGCAATGAATAGATTTCTTGGTTGTGTAAAATTTACCTGCTTTTCTACTAAAGTCCGCACGCCGACAGATGCAATCATTCCGAACAATACTATGGAAATACCGCCTATGACAGGGACAGGAATAGTTGCAATTAACGCGCTAAGTTTCGGAATAACGCTTAATAAAATAGCGAAACAAGCGGCTATGCGCATAACAACAGGATTATAAACACGGGTAAGAACAAGAACTCCTGTGTTTTCTGAATATGTTGTGTTTGCAGGGCCGCCGAACATTGCAGAGACACATGATGCAAGACCGTCTCCGAGAAGCGTACGGTCAAGACCAGGGGATTTAAAAAAGTCCCTGTTACACGTCGATTTTAAAACGACAACATCGCCGATATGTTCAACAACTGTTGCAATCGCAACAGGAGCGACAATCAGAACTGCGTTAATATTAAATTTCGCTAATGTAAAATTCGGCAAACCGAACCATGCAGCTTCTTTAACAGGAGTAAAATCAACATTTCCGGTTATTAGAGCGACTATATAACCAATAATAAGCCCGCATAAAACAGGCAGCACCTTGATAAATCCTTTTGTATAAACTGCAATTGCCGCCATAACAATAAAAGGAACAAGAGCAAGCAGCCAGTTTGATGAAGCGTTATTAATCGCAACAGGCGCAAGCACTAAACCTATAATTATAATAATCGGGCCTGTTACTACAGGAGGGAAAAAACTCATAATTTTTTCCGAACCGAAAATACCGACTAATAAAGAAAACAAGAGGTATACTAAACCCGCAGATACAATACCTCCCAAAGCGTAAGGCATCCCGAAAGAAGAAGACACAGCGATAATCGGCGGGATAAAAGCAAATGACGAACCTAAAAATATCGGTATTTTTCCCTGTGTAATAAGATGGAAAAAAATAGTACACACGCCTGCCATAAATAATGCAACCGAAATGTCCAATCCTGTAAGAATTGGAACAAGAACTGTTGCGCCGAACATGGTAAACATATGCTGCAATCCAAGCACTGTTTTCTTACCAAGAGTTAAATCGTCTTCATACTTCTCAAAAATAGTCATTATTGTTCCTCCTTATTTATTTTAACATTTTTGAATTATTATGACTAGTATACAAGCAGTATTACAGAAGAAGTATCTTTTATTACATTACTTTAACTTTAATATCACCTAACAACACATTTCCCATCAAAATCAGTTTTTTCCTGCCGCTATTACTTTCTGAAATTGATACATCTGATAAAATAGAAATTGTTTTATTAATTACATCGACAGTATCTGGAATATAAATTGTTACGCTTCCAAGTAAAACAACAAAATTTAACACAGTTTCTTTGTTTAATAAATCTTTTTCTGTAATAATTATTTTATGATCTGATAAAATATTAATAAAATTCCCGCTTGTAATTGCACCGGATGTTTTTCTTGAAGATAATAATATAACATGTTCTCTTGAATTAGAATTTAAAAAACCGGTGTTTTCATGCATATCAGTTTGATGGGTTTCAGCCTTAGTATCTCTTTCATTGCCGGCAGAATATGCGCTAACGATTTTTTCCAAAATTTGCAATTCTTTATCGGTTTCAATATTCTGGCTGTATTTAATCAGCCTTTCATATTCTTCCATCGAGATTTGATTCAACGAGTATTGAGTTGACAATTTGTCAACAATTTTATCTTTTCTTTCTTCTGTTGTAATGATCGATCTTTCCATTATTTTACCATATTAAATATTAATTCGCGTAACCTGTAAAAGTTATATTCACTGTTTCACCTAAAGTATCATTTCTTCCCGTTGCTTGGGTGCTGCTTGAATTATAACCAATTGAATGAAAATTATTAATTGCAACATTTGCCAATATACTGTTGTTAGAAGAACCGTAAATAATACCGCTTTGATTACTGCCTGAAGCTGCCTGTTTTCTAAATGTCCCTTTCCATATAAATACACCACCGCCTAAGTCTGCTGCAGAATTTCCATTAATTACTCCACCGCTCATTGTGAATGTTCCTCCGTTTAAAACAACACCGCCGCCGGTGCCGTCTGTTTTATTTGAACTTATTGAACCGCCTGAGAAATTTGTTGTACCTACTGAAAAAAGACCGCCTCCTCCCAGTTTCGCTTTATTATTAGAGATTCTGCCGCCGGTCATTGTAAAAGCTGCGTTTTGAGCGATATAAACGCCGCCGCCGTATCCGTATGTATTGTGTTCTACAGAATTATTACTTATTGCACCGCCGTTCATGGTAAAACTTCCGCCGTTAACAGAAACACCGCCGCCGTATGTTGATGAATTATTCTCGCTAATTACTCCGTCATTAATTATAAATATTCCGGTACCTGATACATTAACACCGCCGGAAATATTATTACTTATTGTTCCGTTATTCATTGTAAAAGTTCCGGTGTCTGTTATATTTACACCGCGGGAATTGGTTTTTATCGTTCCATTGTTCATTGTAAAGGTGCCGCCGCTAACATTAACGCCGTTGCCTGTTGATGCTCCAATGATTTTAGAACCGTCATTCATTTTAAAAGAGCCTGAAGCATTTATTTGGATACGGGCTGATGAATTTGAATTATTACCTGCAAGAGTAATATTATCAAGATTAAGAACAGCACCGCTGCCGATTATAAAAATATTTCCAGATGCGCTTTGGGTTAACGTTATTTCATTTCCGCCGCCGAAAAGAGTTATTTCTACATTCTTGCCGGAATAATTCAGCGTTTTCTCTGTAACAGTTTCATTTATTGTAAGAAGTATCATGTATTTATCATTATTCACTGCATTAGTATTTATGTAGTTTAACGCATCATTAATTCTGTGACTGCCGATGAAACTTTTAGTATTACCTGTAATTTTATATAATCCGTATCCTGCTACACCCATTGCCATTGGGCTTGCGCTTCCAGATAAACCTTGAGAATTTTTCGCTTTTACCCAGAAATAATATGAATTTCCGTTAATAAGCCCTGTTATTTGAATTGTTGCAGTACTGCCGGAAATACTGGAATGCGAATTATCGGGGATTACAGTATCTGTACTGTAATAAACATCATATCCTGTTGCACCTAACACAGAACTCCAGCTTAGAGTAACCTGTCCGTTTCCGGATTCTACATTTATGTTTCCAACAGAAGCAATCGGAATTCCAACTGCCATACTGCTCATGTTACCGGAACCGTTTGTATTCTTAGGTTTGACCCAAATATAATATGTCGTACCGTTTACAAGATTGGCAACAATAACAGATTCATTTGATGTTGTTAATTCTGCCTGTGAAGTTCCGTCAGGCTGAGTCTGAACAGTCTTATAATACACATCATATTCATCAGCGCCAGCAACCGCTGCCCAACTTAATATAAGCTCTCCGCTTGCGGCAGGGTTTGCGGTTACAGTCCCCATATTACCTAAAGGTTTGCAATTTACAACAGCGCTTGCGGGAGTTTTTAATCCATCCGCATTTATTCCTTTAATCCAGAAATAATAAACAGTTCCGTTCATAAGCCCTGTAATTTGAGCTGTTTGTTCATTTACGGTTATATTACTTTGAGCCGGTATTGCAGAGCTTGTACTGTAGAAAATTTCATAATCAACAGCGCCTGATGCCTCCCAATTTAGCGTAACAAAACCGTTACCGGAACTTACTTTTATATTCGCAGGCGTTCCTATCGGTATTCCGCTTACCATTGCGCTTAAATTACTGTAACCGTTTGTATTTTTCGGTCTGACCCATACATACCAGTCTGTTCCGTTTGAAAGACCGGATATTACCGCAGTATTTGTTGAAACAGTCAGCGATGAATTATTCGGTATAACAGTATTATTACTGTAATAAACATCATATTGATCCGCGCCGGGAACCGCTGTCCACGAGAGCGCAAGACTGCCGCTTCCGTTTAACGCTGTATTTACAGTCCCAATATTTCCTATAGGTTTTCCGCTTATTACCGAGCTTGCTTTTCCTGCCTGAGCTTTTGCATTAACCGCTTTTACCCAGAAATAATAAACTCTTCCGTTTGTAAGATTAGTAAAAGTTTTTGAAAGCGCGCCTGTAATTTTTTCTGACGGATGCTCTGGTATCGTCGATTCTGTGCTGTAAAAAATATCATATCCGCTTGCATAATCTACTGAAGACCAGCTCAAAGTAATCTGCGTATTTCCGCTTGTCAGCGCTAAACCGGCAGGAATACCGATAGGAATTCCATTCGCTGCAGCTTCGCCGTAAACACCTCCTGAATTACGCGGCTTAACCCAGAAATAATAAGTAGCTCCGTTTGTAAGATTTGTAAATACAGATAACGCTGTTGAAACTACAACGTTAAACGAAAGCGGAATAGAGTTTTCGGTACTGTTATACACTTCATATTGATCTGCGCCCGCGACAGCTTCCCAGCTAAGAGAGAGCCGGCCGTCTCCGTCAGGAGTAACAGTAACGGCGCTCATCTGTCCTATCGGTTTTCTGCTTAGCATCGTGTTAGTATTTCCGGCTCCTGTATCGTTTACAGGTTTTATCCATATATTATATGTTGTACCGTTAATCAAATTAGAAATTACTGTATTTGTTTCAGAAACAATTTGATTCGGAAGCGATGGGATGCCAGCGCTTGTACTTACATACACTTCATAATTATCTGCGCCTGTTACTTCCGCCCAATTTAGAGAAAGCTGCTCTGTTCCAAGAGAGGCGCTAACAGTACCCATATTTCCAACAGGTTTTCCTGCCGCTATTTTACTTATACTTCCCGGAATCCCTGACTTTACTGGTATCACCCAGAAATAATAAGTTGTTCCGTTATGAAGCTGAGTAATTGTGTACGGAGCTGTACTAACAGTAACTGATGCGGATGCCGGCTTTACATTTTCTGTACTGTAAAAAATTTGATAACTGCCTGCACCCGGCGCTTGTTCCCAGCTTAGAGTAACTTGCATATTTGACGCTCTTGCCGTTATTATAAATTCAGGCGCAGCGTTTGCAGAAGCGCTGAAATCTGTAACGCTGATACTGTTCTTTGCTTTTATCCAGACATAATACATAGTTCCGTTGGTTAAACCGCTTATTGTCACAGAAAGCATACCTTGCGATTCTGTTAGGTTAGATGCATATTGCCTTGCGCTTGAAGAATTATTTGTTTCGTTATACCACACTTCGTAAGCTGTCGCATCTGCCGCCGCTTCCCAGGTAACAGTTAATCGCTCATAACCGGAAACAAGAACCGGAGCCGGAAGCTTATCAGAGCTAATATCTCTTTCACGGGGAGTACCGTTTCCTGCAGGGCTAAAGCCGCTTGCGCCGACACTGTTTTTGGCTTTTATCCATATATAATAAGCGGTATAATTTTCCAATCCTGTAATCACAACTGACAAACCGGAAATATCTTTTTCGTATTTCGCGTCCTGTGAAACATTTGTTGTTCCAATCCATATTTCATAAACGCTTGCCATCTGTACAGACTGCCAGCTTACAGTAAGGCTTTTGTTACCCGCAACTACAGACGGAGCGGTTTGCAAAGCGGAAGGCGCGTCTGAAAACGCTTCAGGCATTCCGCTTGCGCTATCGCTGAATCCGCCGACTCCGCTGTTATTTTTAGCTCTTACCCATAAATAATACACAGTACCGTTTTCCAGATTGGAAATAACAATAGAGGTTCCAGAAATATCGGGACCGTATTTTAAAGCTGAGTTCAGATCGCCGCTTTTGCTTACCCATATCTCATAAAATAGAGCGCCGTCTGCTGACTGCCAGCTTATGTTCAATTCTTTATCGCGCCCTGATAGAATAATCAAAGAGGAAGGCGCAGAAGGAGGAACCGTAAAAGCGGAAGGCGATATACTTGCCGATGTACTGAAATTGCTTAGACCGATATTGTTCTTTGCTCTTATCCAAACATAATAAGTTGTTCCATTGGTTAACCCTGTAATAACTGTATCTGTTTTACCCTGCGTTATATCTGCACCGAACTTTTGCGCTGAACTTGAATTATTAGATATTCCAAACCACACTTCATAAGATACTGCATTTTTCACAGCTTGCCATGAAACAAAAATTTCATTATTGCCGGCAGTAAGAATCGGTCTTGCGGGAACCGAAGGTATTTCTGTCGGTTCCTGCGGCGTACCTATTTGAATTAAACTGAAATTACTTTTTCCGGCGCTGTTTACCGCTCGTATCCATATATAATAATCTTTATTATTTTCCAGATCATAAATAACAGCGGATGTTTTTTCCGTTTCAACCGCAGGAACATCAGATATATTTTCTGATTCACTTATAAAAATTTCGTACGAAGCGGCACCGGCGGTATCTTCCCAAATAACAGTGATATTATTAACACCGGGAATTATAACTGGTGTTTCCGGGATTTCGGGAATCTGATTCGGTTGCCACGGAATACCGCGGACATAAGGAGAAAAATCGCTTGAACCGCTTGAGTTTACAGCTTTTACCCAAATATAATAAGAAACACCGTTTGTTAACCCGTCAATAATTGTTGTTGATCCTGTTACAGTTTTAACGGGAGATGAGGGAGGAGTATTTTTGGTATCGATGAACACTTCGTATCTGGAAGCGCATGCAACGGCTGTCCAGCGGACAACAAGCTGCCCGTCTGCCGACGCGCTTATCAAAGGTTTTGCAGGAGACACCGGTATTAAAATATCGCGTGTTACCTCTATGTTACCAAGTTTTATTTCTATTTGCGCAGTTTGAAAAAAACTTTTACCGTCATAAACAAAGCTGTATATTTGCCCCTTTTCAAAAGTATCTATAGAAGATGCAAAAAGAAAATCATTTCCGTTATCTGTCAATTTGTATCTAGATACTTGTCTTTGGTTTAAATCATTATTACTGATTGAATAATGCGCATATTCCCCGCTTTTTATCTCTGTATCACCTGTATTATCAGATTGAAGCTCGTTGTTATTATAAAGTAATTTAACTGCATTTAAAGAATCATTTTGAATAATGACAAAACTGTTATTGGAAAGAAGGGTATCAGGCGAAACAATTTTATCATCAAGTACCGGAATTGGAATTATATTTTTTTTATTCGCGTCAACCCTGAATAATGTTTGATTCTCTGTAAGAGCCGGCACATATATATAAGAAAATGAATTAACGCCTTTGATGCTTATTTTATATGAAAAGAAAAATATCATTGAACCGTCTGTCCAGTCAAATTCATCAGACAGCTTGCCTGCCGTTATTTCTGTTATTTTAACTTCGTCATTTCTATCAGGACTGACATAAACAATTACATTGCATATACCTTGCGTATTATCAAACACTATTGTAGTTTTATCTGTAATTAAATCGTCATCATTAAAACCGTTTGAAGGTTCCTTACAGGAAAAAAATAAACCTGCTAATATAAGAATAATTAAAATTCCTTTTTTCATATAACGTTCCTTTATTGAGAAAGACTGGAAACAGAAGCGGAATCAATTGTAACCGATTCGCCTACTGTAGTATAACGTGTGAATGCGGTTGTAGCAAATACATCTCCGTTTCTGGATGCGACATTCTTTAACGGTATCCCGTCAGCGTCATTTCCGCTTGCATTACTGCCGTAAATAATGCCGCTTACAGTACTGCCGGAAGCAGGCCGCTTCCAGAATCGCCCATAAGTAGTATTACCTCCATTAAAATTCATATAAATAGCGCCTCCGTCATATCTGGCGGTATTTCCGCTGATTACTCCGTTATACATATTAAATATTCCGCCGCTGCCGTTCAAATAAATACCGCCGCCATTTAATGATGTCGCGGAATTCCCGCTTATAACGCCTCCGTGAAAATTAACTGTACCGCCTATTGAAATACCGCCTCCTGAACTTGAATTATTTTTTGTAATTTTACCGCCGTTCATAGTAAAAACACCTGTTCCTATAACAACAACACCTCCGCCTTGACTGATTGCTGTATTACCGCTGATAATTCCGTCATTCATTGTAAAGACAGCGCCGTTATTTACATTAACACCGCCTCCTTGATAACAGGTGTTTCCGCTGATAATACCGCCGTTCATAATAAAAGTTCCATTGTTAAGATGAACACCGCCTCCTCCTATAGTAGTTGTATTTGCAGTATTACCGTTTATTATTCCGCCGTTCATAGTAAAGGTACCACTGCTAAGGACACGGACAGCGCCGCCGTTTCCATTAGTTCTGCATCCGTTAATCCCCCCGCCATTCATCGTAAAGGTACCGCCGTTTACAATCACAGCACCGCCGCCGTCAGTGCCGGTATAATTTCCGGTAATTTTTGATCCGTCATTCATAATAAAATTCCCTGACGAATTTATTCTGATAACGGACTGCATTGATCCGGTACTTCTGCCTGTAATTGAAATTTTTTCATCAAGAATTAAAGTAACACCGCTTCCTAAAATAAATAAAGAATTATTTGTGTTTGAACTAAGGTTTATAATTTTTTCATCGGCGTATCCCATTAATGTTATTTGTACATTTCTGCCTGAATAACTTAGATTTTGCGATGGTATGGTTTCATTATTTACTACAATAACATAACTGTTTCCAGAATCGGTTGTTATATATTCAAGTGAATCGCTAAGACTTATAACTCCTGAAACAGCATTATTTTCATTAAAAGAATTTCTGTATAATCCATACGGTCCCGGCATAGCGGCAGCGATAGAACTTGCCGAACCTGATTTACCGTCTTCGTTAATCGATCTTATCCAGAAATTATAATTTGCGCCGTTTGTAAGATTATTAATTTCATAGCGCACAGATGTATTAGGAATATTATAAACCGGCAAAGAAGGAATAGTTTCGTTTCCGCTCATATAAATTTCATAAGAAGCCGCTCCCTGCGCTGCCGTCCATGATAAAATTACCCGTTTATTTTCCGAGGAAGCTTTCAACTCAGGTAAACCGACAGGAATGCCGCTTGTCATTTCACTTGCATTACTGTTACTGTTTGAATTTTTCGGTCTGACCCAAATATAACTTCTTAGCCCGTTTGTAAGATTCGCGATTGAAGCTGTTGTCCCTGTAACAGTCTGTAAAATTGTTCCAGGCATTGTCGATGTATTACTGTGATATATATCATATTGATCTGCGCCGTCAACAGCTTGCCATACAAGAGCAAGCGTGCCGCTTACAGAAGGATTTACTTTTACATCACCGATGATTCCAATCGGTCTTCCGCTGACATTAATAGTATTGCCCGATACACCGTCAACATTTTTTACTTTAACCCAGAAATTATAAAACGTTCCGTTAGTTAAACCGGTAAATGTATGAGACGTTCCATTTATTGTAAATGACGGGAAAGAAGGTATTACAGAACCTGTACTGTGATACACTTCATAACTTACAGCTCCTTGCACCGCGTTCCAGTTAAGCGCAATTTGTTTATCAGTATTGCTTACAGATAAATTATTAATTGAAGCAATAGGCGTTCCGTTTGTCATTAAACTGACACCGACAGAGCCTCCGGCATTCTTTGGCACTATCCACATATAATATGTCACGCCGTTTGTAAGTCCGTTAATTACAGATGATGCAGTATAAACAGTCTGAGAAGGAGATGCAGGCATCGTGCGGTTAGCGTTGAAATAAACATCATAACTGACAGCTCCTGCTACAAGTTCCCAGCTAAGAGCGAGGCTTCCGCTTCCGTTAAGAGACGCGGTTATGCTGCCGATACTTCCAATCGGAGTGCCTGTAAGCATTTGACTGTAATTGCCAGCTCCGTTTGCGTTTATAGGCCTTACCCAGATATAACATTCTTTTCCGCCTGTTAAATTTCTGATTGCCGCAGATGTTCCAGAAACAGTTTGAACAGGACGTAAAGGACGCTCGGTATTTTCCGTATTTAGATAAACTTCATAATGCTGCGCCCCTATAACGGCATCCCAATTTACAGTAAGCTGCCCGCTGCCGGGTACAACAGAAACGGTTCCCATATTCCCAAGCGGGATTCCCTCAACAGGACCTGCAATACCTGATACTTCACCGCCTGCTCCGATTGATTTAACCCAGAAATAATATGTTAAACCGTTTGTAAGATTTGTAATCACTCTTGATAATGAAGTTGATTGATATATATTTGAACTTGGTATTGTTTCATTTTCACTTTGAAAAATTTGATATTGAGTTGTACTTTGAATTGCGCTCCATTCCAGATCTACCCGCCCGTTACTTGCTTTGACATTTAAGGTAAACTGAGGTATTGCGCTTGCCGCATTACTGTAAGCGCTCGACGCTCCGTTCTTTGCTTTTATCCACACATAGTATAATGTGCCGTTTTGCAAACCGCTGATTGTTGCAGATAACGAACTTGCATTGCCGCTTATATCATCGCCGGATTTAATCGCTGAATCTCTGATATTAGATGTTGAATATAACACTTCATAAGATGTCGCAAATTCAACTTTATCCCATAAAATAAATAATTGCTCATAACCTGTATTGATGACTAATGGAGGTATATAAGCTGTGATATTATTTTCTTTCGGCGATCCTATTCCGGCAGGACCGAAAGCGCTTGCGCCAAGACTGTTCTTTGCTTTTACCCAAATATAATAAGCGGTATAGTTTTTTAAACCGGTTTTAATATAAGACAAAGTTGTAATATCATCTCCTGCTTTAGACGCAGAAGCGGTATTATTTGTTTCGCTAATCCAAACTTCATAAGCGGACGCTCTTTCAGCAGCTTGCCAGCTAATTTGTAAAAATCCGTCCCCTGATGTAATTGCAGGCGCAAAGAGGAAGGCAGAAGGAGGAGCTGCAAAAACAGGCGTACCTTCCGCGCTATCACTGTAGCCGCCGGTACCGGCGGAATTTTTCGCTCTTATCCAAACAAAGTATGTTATTTCATTTACTAACTTTGTAATTGTAATTGATGTTCCTGTAATATCGGGCCCGTATTTTTGCGCGTTATTGATATTATTGTCAGGGCTTATCCACACTTCATAAAATGACGCGCCCTCAACCATTGTCCAGTCAACTGCAAGTTCAGTACTCCCCGCTGTAACATTCGGCGCTGAGTGCATAACAGGCGGAACTGCAAATGCAGAAGGCGCTGCGCTTGCAGAAGAGCTAAAATCACTTGATCCTTTACTGTTTACAGCTTTTATCCATACATAATAAGATGTCCCGTTTGTAAGCCCTGTTATGATTATATTGGAAGTGTTACCTGTAATATTACCGCTATTCATTACAGCGTTAAAGGAATTATCAGTTGTTCCTGTCCATATCTCGTAATATGCAGCTCCCTGCACCGCATTCCATGAAGCTGTCAAACTGCTATTCCCCGCAGCTAGCACCGGAGCGGCAGGCGCGGCAGGCACATCTAACGACAGCTCAGGGATACCTGTTTGCGAAGAACTGATCTCACTGTTTCCGGTATTGTTTACAGCGCGAACCCAAATATAATAGACGGTATCATTTTTAAGAGATGGAATAACAGCGTTTGTTTTTTCGGTTATAATCGCAGGTGTTAGAGGTAAAGAAAGTGATTCGCTTACAAAAACTTGATATGTTAAAGCGCCGCCGCATTCATCCCACGATATTACAAGATGCCCTTCTCCCGGAGTAACAGAAGGTATCTCTGGTTTTTCAGGACGTTCATTAGACGGCCACGGTTTTCCGCTAGCATAGGGGCTGAAATCGCTTGAGCCTGTTGTGTTCACAGCTTTTATCCTGACATTATAAACTTGTTTATTTGTCAATCCATCTAATACCGCTGTCGGAGAAAAAACTTTTTTTGGATTACCGGCAGATGAACCTGCCCCGGAATAGTAAACTTCGTATTGCTCCGCATTCAATACAGGACTCCAGCTTACAATTAAACGGCTGTCCGAACTTTTTATAACAGGCATTGCAGGCGGCAGCGGAACAGGAACGTTACGCGAAATTTCAATGTTTTTTAAAATAATATCAATTTCAGAAATAAGAATAAGATTACTGTTGTTATATATAAAATTGTATATCCGTCCTGACTCAAATTTTTCTATAAAAGAAGAAAATTCTATAAATCCTGTGTTTGTCATTAATTCATAATAAGAAGAAGCGTTGCCGGAATTGGTTATGGTAAACCGCCCTCTATCACCTGCGTTAATTATTGTATTAGTTGTTTCATCAATTTGAACAACTATTGATTTGTTAAGAAGAAGCTGCAATGAAAATGAAGAATAATTTTCAATAAAAAGAAAACTTTTATCTGAAAGTTTTTTATCAGGTGAAGAAATTGTATTGGAGAAAACTGGAATTGTTACATTGTTTTTAATACCGTCTGTAATATCAATAGAGACCTTCCCAATATCGGTATCGGGTATATAATTAAAAGAAAAAGAATTAACACCGGCAATTGTTAAAATGTAAGAAAAATAAAAAGACGCAGAGGACTCTGTCCATTCAATTTCTTTTGAGATACCGCCTGCAGGAATTTCCGCCAATTTACTGTTTTCTGTCCGCTGAGAATTAGAATAAACAACAACCGCGCTTGTCCCATCAGAATTATTAAAAACAATAGTTGTTTTTACCTCAGGATCATCAGGATTTATATCATGAGTAAACTCGGATTCGTTTTTGCATGCAGAAAACAATCCTGTAAAAATTATCAATAATATAAAAAGTTTTTTCATAATGTTTTCCTTAACAATATTTAAAGCCTGAACGGCGGCTCTGCGCTTTCGCAGAAGAATCTAAAGAAATAGTTTTTAACGAATTTGCAGGAATAAAATTAATGGTGTTAAAATAAACATCATATTGATCCGCACCGGCAACAGAAGCCCAATTTACTGTCAGAGAACCGTTACCTGAAACTGCGCTGACAGGGCCGATATTTTCTATCGGTATTCCGCTTGCCATAATACTTGTATCTCCCTGTTCCATGTAAGCATTTGAAGGTATAACCCAAAAATAATAAGTTGTCCCGTTTGTAAGGCCTGTTATCGTCCTTGTAAAACCGTTTACGGTAAAAGCAGAAGTCACAGGCATTGTATCGTTGTTACTGTAATATACATCATAATACACGGCATCAGGAACCGCGAGCCAGCTTAAAGTGATCATTTCATTTAACGCTGTTACCGTTAAAATAAAATTTGGAATGCCGCTGGCAACAGAGCTAAATCCGGTTATACTTACGCTGTTCTTTGCTTTTATCCATACATAATATAATTTACCGTTTTCAAGCCCGCCGATAACTGCATTCTGCTTTTGCGAAGATACCGATAATATATCATCGTTTATTTTGATTGCGTTTGCGGAATTATTATCAGTTGAGTACCACACTTCATAGGAAGTTGCATCGGCGACAGAAGCCCATAATAAAAATAATTGCCCGTAACCGACGCTAATCTCAGGCACCGATGGAACAATACCGTTGATATTTTTTTCCTGCGGTGTGCCGTTTGCAATAGGGCTAAAGCCGCTTGTTCCGACATTGTTCTTTGCAATAATCCAAATATAATAAACAGTACCGTTAGTTAAACCGGAAATAACAACGGACAGCCCTTCAACATCATTTCCGTATTTTACAGAATTATCAGAATTACTTGATGTACCTATCCGTATTTCGTAAGAAACCGCCCTCTCTGTTTTTTCCCAGCTTATATTCAGTTTTCCGTTATCTGAAACGATAAGGGGTGCGGTATTTATTTTTGAAGGCGGCAGTGTATAAATAGTTGTCCCGCTTGACATCGGGCTATAATCGCTTGTACCTTTATCATTCTTTGATCGTATCCAGATATAATAAGTTTTTCCGTCATCAAGACTTGTTAATGTTACAGATGAGGTTGAATGATCCTGTCCGTATTTTTGCGCATTGGAAATATTATTATCAAGGCTGAACCATATTTCATAAGAAAGAGCGCCGTCAATTTCCGTCCATGTTAAATCCAGCTCTTTTTCATTTTTTGCGGACACCGAAGGAGCGGAAGGTCTTTGAGGCACAGATAAAAAGGCGGAAGGAACGGCAAAAGAAGAAGGGCTAAAACCGCTTATACCAAAACTGTTCACCGCTCTTATCCATATAAAATAAGTTATTTCGTTTCTAAGCCCTGTAACAACAGTTTCTGTTGAGCTTCCTGAAACATCATTTATCTTTTGAGCTTGAGATGAATTATTAAATGTATTCACCCACACTTCATAAGAAGAGGCGTAATCAACAGCTTGCCATGAAACGATTAATTCCCTATTACCGGCAGTAAGAACAGGAGCCAGTGGAGCTAAAGGCGGAATAATTGAAACACTTGGAGTTCCTGTTTCAAACGCGCTGTAATCACTTGCTCCCGCAGTGTTTGTTGCGCGTAACCATATATAATAAATAATATTATTCTGCAGATCGGTAATTACCGCATTTGTTTTATTTGTAGTAATAACAGGTGTTGACGGTCTTGTTTGCGTTTCACTTATATAAACTTCGTAAAAAGAAGCGCCGCCTTTATTTTCCCATACAGCGGATAACTGCCTCTCTCCTGGCATTAATAAAAGACCGCCCGGTACTTCAGGTTTTTCGCTATCAGACCAGGGAATACCCTGAGCAGACGGGCTAAAATCACCGGCTCCGTTATCGTTAACAGCTTTTACCCAAATGTAGTACAGCTTTTTATTTTCAAGAGAAGAAATAATTGCAGATGTTCCAAAAACAACGCTTGCAGGAGAGGAAGGCTGCGTTTCGTTAGTTGAAATATAAACTTCATATTTTTCCGCTCCCGCAACAGGCTGCCAGCGCACGGTTAAACGCCCGTCTGAAAAAGTAACATCCGGTTTGGAAGGAGCGGAAGGCAGAACTGCATTTTGCGAAATAATAATATTACTCAATCGAATTTCAATTTCGGAAATAAATGCAATTCCGTCACTGTCATAAATAAAGTTATATACATATCCCGGATCAAAGCTTTTTAAATTGTCAGGAAAAGAATAAGGGAGCGCGTTACTCATTAATTGATAAGCAGAAACATTTCTGTTCTCTGTAACGGTATACTGAGATCGCTCACCCGGATTAACCAAAGTATCGTCAAGATTATCGGAAGAAAGCGTAATTGATCCGCGGTATAAACTAACAGCAAATGACGAATTATTTTGCAAAAAAATATAACTTTTATCGGTAAGAAAAACATCTTGCGATGAAACAGTTTCATCAAGCGCCGGAACCCTGATTGTATTTTTCCTGTTAGCGTTAATGTTTACAAAAACCTGATCCTTGCCAAGCGCTGGAACATAATCAAACGAAAAAGCGTTGATACCTTTTATATGTACAGTGTAAGTAAAAAAAACAGACATTGAAGTAAGCGGCAAAATATCAATTTCTTCTGAAAATTGCCCCGCCTTTATTTCTGCAAGAAAACTATCCTTTGTTCTTTCAGGATTATTATAAACCATGACATTGCAAATACCGTGAGTATTGTCAAAAACCAAGAAAGTTCTATGACTAGGATTATTATCGGGATTGATATTAGGATCATCTGGAATACTGTCAACATGACAAGCAGCAAGCAAAGCTATTAAAAATATACAAAAAAGAAGCGGTTTTTTCATAATTAAACCTTTTAATGAAGAATATAATTTAGTTTACATATTAAATATACTAAATCTTCATCTTTAAGTAAAATTATGTTATCATGCAAATTCCAAATTTGTCAATTTTTAAATAAACGCCTATATACAATAGTTATTTTGCAAATAATTTAAAAATTGATAACTGACACTTCAGAAAAAAGATGTAAACCAAGATTAAAACACGCTTAAATCTTTACGGAGCAGGAGTGACATTTTCCTTGATTACCCATGTCTACAAATAGTCTACAAAGACTGCTGGCTATTTAAAAACTCTCGGCAGTGGTGAGAGTTTTAAATCATAATTCAATAAGTTTTCCATGTTTTACTCTACACTCTAGTTGTTTAACAGTTGTTAAAGGTTGAAAGAAAAAAGGAGATATCCAATAAGTAAGAATTAAACCACAGAGTACACGGAGTTTAACGGAGGAAAGATGGTTTTTGAATCAAAAACTCCGTGTTACTCCGTGGTTTCTATTCTTCTCGGACAATCCTCTAAAATTCATGGGCGATACAAGACTCGAACTTGTGACCCCCAGCGTGTCGAGCTGGTGCTCTAACCAACTGAGCTAACCGCCCCTTTCCCAAAATGGGTGGGTTTGTAAAATATAGAATAAGGTGTAAAAAGTGTCAATAGAACAATTTTATTGTATAGGATAATGTTTTTGAATTAGTTATAATTTTTTTATAGTTTTTTATGAAACGTTTATTAATTATAGCTGCAATTATTTTTCTTGTTTTAGGTTTATTGCTGCGCCCTCCTGTTAACGGGGGGAAATTTACTTCTGCGTGGGGGATTAGACCAGGCGGCCCTGACGGATGGTTTCATACAGGAAGCGATATAGGCAATGCTGTCGGAACGCCTGTTTTTCCTGTTGCAGGCGGCAGGATTACAGATACAGGTTTCGATGATATACGCGGGTTTTATATTATTATTTCTCATTTGGGAATTTTTCAATCAAGATATTATCATTTGAATTCGGTATTAATTTCGGCAGGTGAAAAAGTTACCGGAAAAACAAAAATCGGGACATTAGGAAATACAGGGCTTTCAACAGGAGCTCATATACATTTTGAAATACGGCTTTTTAAAATACCCCTCCCGGCATATCTTTTAACTTTGCCGGGAAGATTATTTAATTTGATAGGCATTTAATCTAATCGAAAAAAATTAATTAAAATTTTAACGATACAGACAAACTTATTTTACACGCTCGCGGATAGCGACGTTTACTTCGATTTTACCGTTAGGTCCGAGTTCCATCGGTACAATAAGGGCTTCCACTTCGCCGAGATTGGTGGAAACTTCCATATTATCACCGGTAAAGAGAGCCGGAGGGGTAAGGTCAAATTTAAAGCCAAGTTCATGCAATTTTGTTACAGCTTGTGCCGTAATCATGTTTGCAAGTTCCTGGATAGTCGCTTTACCAAGTTCGTCAAGAACTGTAAATTGCTCGCCATTCATCGCTCCTGCAACATGTAAAGCGGTGTCTTTTGTCATATCAAAAAGAACGCGGCCTTCAACATCACCTGCAAGCCCTACAAGAGCGGCTACGCCCATGATCGACATTGAAGTCGGCTTCAGATAAATTTCCCCGCGTTTAACATCAATGCTCAACACCTCTTTTAGCACACTAAATGCGGATTCTACAAAGGGGTTGATATATTCAACTCTCATAATTCACTCCTTACAATTTTTTTTGCACAAGCCGCTAAAGCGGCGCTTCATCTTA
>Ga0209755_10003248_pt1 | contig 20645 bp, 20 predicted proteins | sample TergutCo191P1_FD_187301 | JGI IMG/M metagenome (GOLD analysis project Ga0209755, IMG submission 187301) | Cornitermes sp. P1 segment gut microbial communities from Petit-Saut dam, French Guiana - Co191P1 (SPAdes) (version 2) | ecosystem: Host-associated > Arthropoda: Insects > Digestive system...
AATGCAGGTCCCGCAGAAATATATATTGTTATGGCAATGACCGACAAGGAAGTCGGTACGCGCGGGATATCCGCTTTTATAGTTGAAAAAGATACTCCCGGATTTACCATCGGAAAGCATGAGGAAAAGATGGGGATACGCGCCTCCGCTACATGCGAGCTGATTTACGAGGACTGCCGCATACCGAAGGACAACCTGCTGGGACAACTCAACAAGGGTTTTTCTGTAGCCATGATGACATTGGACGGCGGCAGAATAGGCATAGCGTCGCAGGCTCTTGGAATAGCACAAGGGGCGATTGATGAGACAGTAAAATATGTAACGGAACGCGTACAGTTCGGAAAGAGAATCAGTCAGTTTCAAAATACTCAGTTCGAACTTGCCGACATGCAGACAAAAGTTGATGCTGCGCGACTGCTTGTATACCGTGCAGCCAGTGCTAAAGACGCAAATGAGCCCTATGCTCACTATGCTGCAATGGCGAAGCTGTATGCATCAGAGGTTGCCAGCGACGTAACCCGCCGCTGTGTCCAGCTTTTAGGCGGTTATGGCTATATCCGCGAGTACCCGCTTGAGCGTATGATGCGCGATGCGAAGATTACCGAAATCTACGAGGGAACAAGCGAAGTACAGAAGATGGTCATCTCAGCTTGGATGAATGTCAAGTAAAGAGAAGACATTAATCACGCTGCGCACAAATGATTTTGGGAGCAATTATTCAAGGATGAAGGAAGAAGAGGAGGGGATTATTCGGAGTTAGGATAGAAGCTTTTTGTCCAACAGAACTAGTATTTAAGGAGGGATTCATTAAATGAGCGCAGAAGCTAACAAAAAGTTTTCCCCGGCGCAAATAGTCATAGTTATTGTCGCAGTATTATTAATGTTCGGAACTTCATTTCTCCCGCCGATTTTTGGATTGACGCTATCAGGAATGCGCGTTCTGGCAATTCTAATTGCCGGCTTGATGATTTGGCTGTTTGTAGGTATTGAGTGGGCAAGTATACTTATACTGATGTCACTTATGATGATTCCGGAGCTGGGCCCCGGAGCGGTAATGGCAGGGTCTCTCGGTAACGGTACCGTATACTTCTTGATCTTGACATTTATGCTAAGTGCAAGCCTGGCGTATACAGGAGTCGCCAAAAGGCTTGCCATCTGGTTTATGACGTCCAAGCTTAGCCGGAAAGGTCCTTGGTTTACAGTTGGAATGATTTACATTTCCATCTTTGTCCTGGCGTCCGGTCTGTCTGCGACAGCAACACTACTTGTCTTTATCCCGATTTTTTATGAAATTTTCAAAACGCTCAGCTATGAGAAGAGCGACAAAGATCCGTTCCCGTCAATGATGATGCTTGGACTTGTGGTGATAGCGCAACTTGCTCAGTCGACAACGCCGATATCACACGCAATGACACTTATCGGTATGGCCACGTATGGAAGAATGACAGGCAATGAAATGTCATTTTTTGACTATACGTCTGTGGCAATGCCAATAGGAATTGTTATACTCGTTTTATGGTTCTTGCTTTGCCGATTTGTGCTCAAGCCGGATGTATCCAGAATGTCTCGTCTGGACTTTGATTCGATTAAGGCACAACAGGGGCCGATGTCAACAGAAGAGAAAATTGCTTCCTTTATTTATTTGACAGTTGTTGTTCTCTGGGTTATGCCCGGTCTTACACAGCAATTGATTCCGGCACTTTCACCAATTTTCTCCGGCATTCACCAGAACTATCCGCCAACAGTAGGAATTGTTCTACTGCATTTTATAAGGATAAAAGGTAAGCCTGTCTTGCCGTATGATGAAGCGATAAAAGCTGTTCCGTGGAATCTTGCGCTCTTCATGGGGTGCTTGCTGATGATTGGTACTGCATTCTCCAATGGAGACATTGGGCTGCAAACATGGATTCCGGAAGTACTCGGACCCGCACTCGGCGGAGTAAGCGGCGTAGTGTTCCTTGTCATCCTTATTCTGATACTAACGCTGATCACGAACTTCCTTTCAATTGCTGTTGTAATAGCAATAGGTATGACGATTGCCATACCGCTGGCGCTATCAATATTTTCCGGGCAGATTAACCCCACGCTGGTAGCTATTATGATTACGGCTGTTGCGCAGTATTCTTACGCGACGGCGCCTTCAACGCCGCCAGCCGCCGTTGCAATCGGCTCCGGCTGGACAGTAGGTAAACTGTATTTCTGGCAGGGTATGGCAATTGCATTCATAGGAGCTGCAGTCCTGTTAATTCTTGGATTTGCTCTTGGCAACGTTATCCATCCTGCATAGAACGTAAAAAACTGTTTTATTACTCTTCAGCGGCGGCACGTAAGTGCCGCCGCTGAATTGTTCGCCTGCCGCTTACAGTGGGTGCACGTCATTTGCGGCAGTTACATGTAAATTTCTGCTAAATTAAGTGCTTGAGACTGTAATCATTTGTTCTGAAGAGAATTATAGAATCTAAAAAAGTGTTGACAAGCAAGTGCATATCATGACATAATGTGCTTGTTCAATAAGTACATGTATGACGCTGAGAAGATAAAGAGGGATTTGATTTGGATATTATCATCAGCAGCAATACCAATAAGCCTATATACGAGCAGATAACAATGCAAATTAAAGCAATGATAATGAACGGTGAACTGCAAACAGGCGAGCCGCTTCCGTCTATGCGCGCACTTGCCAGATCGGTTCACGTAAGCGTCATTACCGTTCAAAAGGCTTATGAGGATTTGCAGCGCGACGGTTTCATTGATACGACCGTCGGACGTGGCAGTTTTGTATCGGCACAGAACAAGGATTTTGTTCAAGAAGAACAGCAGCGCAGGGCAGAGGAGCATTTGCAAGAAGCCGCGGAAATTGGAAGAACTCATGGTATTTCTGTTGACAAACTGACTGAGTTGCTAAAGTTATTTTATCAAGGAGAAGATTAAACATGAACGCAATTTTGGAAGTACAGGGGCTGGCAAAACAGTACATTAATTCGGATTTCCGCCTAAATGACATATCGTTTTCTGTACCAAACGGAGCGATAATGGGCTTTGTGGGTGAAAACGGCGCGGGAAAAAGCACGACAATAGGCTGTGTACTCAATACGCTTGTCAAAGACAGCGGAACTGTGAAGGTTTTCGGTAAGGAAATGACTGATGAGAGCACAGATATCCGTGATGATATTGGTGTTGTTTATGATACAAACTGTTTTCCGGAACATTTAACGGCGACAGAAATATCTTCCGCTATGCGGCAAATCTATTCAAAATGGGATAATGACTTATTTATAAGGCATTTACTCAAGTTCAAACTTCCAGAAAAGAAGAAAGTAAAAACTTTTTCAAGGGGTATGACAATGAAGCTTGCAGTGGCGGTTGCCTTATCCCATCATCCGAAGCTTTTGGTTTTGGATGAAGCCACAAGCGGATTAGATCCGATTGTCCGCGACGATATATTGGACGTGTTCTTAGAGTTTGTTCAAGACGAAAATCATTCCATACTTTTATCATCACACATAACTTCCGACCTCGAGAAAGTAGCTGACTATATTACATTTATCCATAATGGTAGTATTGTTTTCAGCGAGAAGAAAGATGTTTTGAAATATAGTTACGGAGTTATGCGCTGTAAAGCCGCACAGTTTGCCGCTGTCGGCAAAGAGGATATGCTTGCATACAGAAAGCATGACTACCAAATAGATGTGCTGGTCGCCGACAAGCAAGCCGCCGCAAAAAAATACCACGACATTATCATTGACAATGCGAGTATTGAGGAAATTATGCTCATACTCGTGAAAGGGGAGAAGTAATAATGAGAAAGAACAATCCGACTATCGGTTTGCTGATGTTTTCCTTTTACTCATCGAGGGGAAATATGGGATTTGCGTTTTTGATAATATTAGTGTTAAGCGCTGCTCTGCTGATAACAGGGAATCAGAGTGTGTATTTGTTTTTTACGTCTGTGGCTGTAGGTGCTCTCCCTTATCTCATCATGATGAAAATGGGAGCAAAAAATCAACTACAATGGGAAAAACTCCAAATATCTATGCCGCTAAAAAGAAAAAACATGGTTGTATCATTTTATTTAAGCATACTAATTGCTATGCTTGCCGGGCTTTTGCTCTGCGGGATAATTCTGGGTATAGGGATTGCTTTGCATGCTACTTTGTTGGAACATGTTGCAAGCACAGCTTTTGCTTCGATCGCAAACATCATAGGACTAACGCTGCTCATGGCAGGTCTGATTCTGCCCATTGGAAGCACTAAATTCGGTGAAAACAGAGGCGAACTGTTCTTTGTGATTTGCATGGGCATTGCGATAGGGATTGTTTTTCTTATTAATTATGTAGGCAGCAGCGCTGGAATACAACCGGTCTTCATATCGTTAGCGCAAATTGTCATATCGGCAATCGTTTTTATTATTTCATATTACTTTACGCGTAAAATTTATGCGAAGATGGATTTTTAGCGTAGGCATTAATCCATACTTTTTTCATCCTATATTTTCTCAATGGATTCTGCGACTACGCGCTTAAATGACAGGTAATTGAGATGGTTTCTATGCCTCCAGTGAACTGTAACCCGAGTATACAAATATATACTATGGTATAAGTCTTCTTGCCTCAATAGTATTGAGGGTGCTATCAGATAGGAAAAAGCAGCACTGAACGGACTCATGTACCAATAATGCCATTCGTGCCGGATGGGGGATATACGTCCTTAGAAAATGAGCGTCATTGTATATGACGGTAAATTTTATTGCCAAACAGATGAAACTTTAGGATAAGAAAAGCGGTGAGAGGTTTTGTATGAAGTATATTTTAGAATACCTTTCAGACTTGGAACAAAACAATAATCGAGAGTGGTATCATGCAAATAAGGAACGCTATAAAAAAGCAAATGCAGAGTTTGAGCATTTTCTTGGTAAACTTATTTGCGCTATAAGTGAATTTGACAGCAGTGTTATCAACAACAGTCCAAAAGACTTAACTTTCAAAATGGTGCGTGATACACGATACAGTCATGATAAATCCCCATATAATCCAAAGTTAAGGGCGCACATATCGTCGGCAGGGAAGTTGCCTGTACCTGTCGGTTATTATCTTGTTATTGCGCCGGGGAACCGCTCTTTTTTGGGCGGAGGCTTGTTCGCTTCTATGTTTAAGGATGCAACTGTGATGGTGCGGGAGTATATTGCGGGTAATGGCAAAAAGTTCGATGCCATTATCAACGACAAAGCCTTTGTCGAGCATTTTAGCGTGAAAGGTGAAGCTTTAAAAAAAGTACCCAAAGAATATAATTCTTCATCTCCGCAATCCGAATACTTAAAAAACAAAAGTTGGTATTTAGAGTATTTTGTTCCTGACGAGTTGGTAATGGACACAGAGGCATTTGTTAAACGAGCGGCGCGAGTGTTCCAATTCATGAAGCCGTTTAATGACTACTTGAACACAGCTCTCAAAGATTTCAAAATGCCAACACGATAAATCTCACAAGTGAGAACACAGGCAGCGAAATAGTCAAAGGCTATCCCGCTATCCAGAACCCTTAATTGATAGAGCGTAGGCATAATGACTAGACTATGCTATAATGGTACGTGCTGCTGAGCACATAACATTGTTTTTACGAAATGAAGATTGTTCAGTGAGTGGGGAAGCTAATGTCATGAAAAGATTATTGATGGTTAGTTGTTTATTTGTTTTGATGTTTGTATTCGCAGGGTGCGGACAAAACCTTGCTTCTTCTGCATCGCATCATGTAAGTGAAGTTGTAGAAGAGGTGATGTACTTTTCATCATTAAGGGAGTTCTTGGAAAGCTACAGAATAGTAGCTTCGGGCGGTGCGACTGATAGCTTTGCTGAATTAGCAGCGAGCGTGGATTTGGAATCAATAGATGACTTTTATCTGCCGGTTGGTATCCCTGAAACATATAAACTATTTAGAATAGAGATAACCGAGTTGAACGTATCTCTATGGTATCTCCCTAAAGAACACTTGTCTTCAGAGGTCGCAATTTTTGACGCAATAATCAATAGGCAACATTTCCTATTCACCTTTACACGTCGTTTAGATCTTGAATCTCCGATGGATGGTGTTATGAGACAGTTTGGTATTAATGAAGATGATTTAATCAACGGAAGTCACCACTTTGTTGAGCCAAATATGTTCATTTGGTCGTCTAGTGGTGAAATCTTAGTTTTATACACACCTGCGCAATATGACAGTATTCCATCAGATAGACCAGATGCCACGAACAATATCATCGACGCGGTAAAATTCACTGAAACAGAAGTTGTGAATTTAATGGGTGATAATACAGTGGAAGCGTTGCTTGACTATTTAGACATCAGGGATTAGCCGTTTCGATTTTTCGCCTATTCAGACGAAAAAATCTACCGCAATCTTTGGGTAGTTATTTTGAAAACGTTCCGTGAAAGAGGTTATGCAAAATGAGTAAACGACAAACCATTAGAAAAGCAATTATTATTTTTATGTTTTTCTTATTCCCGATAACGATTTCGTGGCTTTCGCCAGCTATGCCCGTGCTATATGCCGCATTTGCCGGTGTTGTTACCGGAGCTGTGATAGTATTCCTGATGCAATTTTTCATATCACTCTTTTTTGGAAGGGTATTTTGCGGGTATGTCTGTTCGGCGGCGGGGTTGCAAGAATGTATGATGCGAGTAAGCGATAAAAGAATAAAAAATGCAAAGATAAACATCATAAAGTATTTTATATGGGTACCGTGGATTCTTTCCATAATAGCCATGTTTATACTTTATGGGGGCATAGAGGAAGTTGACTTTTTCGCTGGTACTGTAGGCAATTGGATTTTCTTGACCGAGCCGTATAGGTATGCGATTTTCTTCGGTGTTATCTTTCTGGTTGCCGCGTTGCACCTGTTGGTGGGGCGGCGTGCGTTTTGCCATTGTGTATGCTGGATGGCTCCTTTTATGATTATTGGGATGAAAGTGTCAGATTTGCTCAGGTTGCCGAGGCTTCGGTTAAAATCAGATGCGGGTAGCTGCATACGATGCAATCAATGCACAAAAAAATGCCCCATGAGCTTAGATGTAAAGCTGATGGTTGAAACCGCAAAGATGACAAATTCCGAATGTGTATTGTGCGGGGAATGTGTTGATATTTGCCCAAAAAAATCCATCGCATATACTTTCACGAATAGAAAAACTTAATCCCAAGTGTTGTTTTTTCCACACGTCACATCCTCGGGCAAAACAAAAAAGCCCGTCTGCAACTTTTTTATATTGCGGACGGGCTGCTTCGACTTATTTAGCTATGTGATTTATGTTTCCATGTTTTTCGCTGGGTTGAAAACGGCGAATGTTCCGCTTGATACTCTGCTTGAGCTAATCTTTCACACTATTAAATATCCCTTCTTCGACGCAACAGATATTTTCGCTTCTATTCCGGAATTAAACTGGAGAAAATCCTGCTCGATCCCGTCGCTGAAGATTATGCCGCTCTCCGGCATCTGTGAACTGATTTGCAACGGTGAGCCTTCAATTTTTCCAAACACAAGGCTTGTGCCTGTGGTTTTGCCGGGGAAGGGTTCGCGCACAGAATAGTACAGATAATCGCTGTCCCACTTAGGCGTACTGATTTCGCCGTATATTTCTTGCCCGGTTATAGTTCCGGCTATTCCTCTTGCTCCTGCAATGACGCTTTTTAACCAACCCGTTGAGCCAAGTCCGGTGGATACAATAATCCCGCTGGATGATTGGTTTTCTTCCCGCCCGTCAATTCTAATGTTGTATCTCGCCGAAACATGGGTCTGTCTGCCGATGAAAAAGTCATTGACCGCCATAAGAGTTTGCCCGTCGTTTAATTCGGCGACCGCCATTGTAATTTCTTTTTTGGGTCTGCGGTTTGCTAGTACATCTCGGACAACAAAACTGAGATCAGATTCCCGGAACGGTAAAAGTATACCGTCATATCTGAAAGGGTCCGGATTAACGGCAATAAGCGATTGACCGCTTAAGTATTTTAATGTGTTTGCCACTAATCCGTCCTGTCCGATCACGACGACAATATCATCATCGCCGAACATAAAACTCGGCACATACTCCCGGTCGATCTGCTGCACCCGTGCCATGTCATGCAATTGGTTTAACGAAGCGGAAACAGCGCTTTTATAGACCCTGGATTCTTCAACATACTCGTCAATATCGCCGCCCATTTTTTCAACATAGAACGCCGCCTGCGTCATATTGTTGAATCTTCTGACCAACTCGTCGGCGCGAGTCTGTCTTGTTATGATAACGATTTTACGTTCAGATAAATGTTTCATGCTGTCATCATCTCTCGGATCAAGTCGGGTGTTATATTCAAGTGCCCGATTTTTTCTGCGTTGCCCGCCAAATTTTGAAAAGCGTTTGCTATGAGCGCTTGCGGTTGCATACCGATAGCGGCTAAGGCTTTGATAACATCTGTGTCGACGCCGGACAGCGCGCTCATCATCGCTTTGAGCGCATACGCTTTCGCGTCGGCTTCGGCTTTGCTGTTTTCAGTAGCAAGCGCGATCAAAGTTTTTCTCTTTTCCTCAAGGCTGATTTCCGCGTCAAGCTGCTCGTTTTTTAGTTCGTTTTGCTTTTTCATTTCGGCTTGCTCGGCGTCAAGCTGTGTTTCGCGAACCTGACGGCGTTTATTCTCGATAGCGATTTCGGTATTGTATTCGTTTTCTTTAACACCGCGCTCCTGTCCAATAGAAGCGTTCCGGCGTTCATAAACAGCGTCGTCGGACATTCTTAATATTTTTTCTCTTGTTTCCGCTTCGAGTGCCCGTGAAGTATCCTTATTTGGCTGAACCGCCAGAACTGTCAACCCCATGATTTCAACGCCAAGCAACCGGATTTCATCATTTTCGCGCATATTCTCAAAAATATTGTTGGCGAGTATTTCACTTGAACGGATGGCATCTGAAAGCTTCATGCTTTCCAAATGCTTTTTTGCCATGACCCGAACCAGATTGCTTATTCGCACCGGCAGTTTCTGTGGGTCATCGGATATGTAGCTTTTTTTCCCGTTTATGATTGCCAGCGTAAAGTTTAGAAGCTCCGCAACATTTTTGCGGACAACAATACGGTAAGTGACCTGTCCCTGAATCGAAACGGTCTGAAAATCCGCCGTGACCTCCTCGAACATAAACGGACAGTCGCTGCTTGCTATCGGCACCATGACGATAGAAGTTGTCGGCGCATAATAGCAAAATGAAATGCCCGCGCCCTCTTTTACGAGTTTACCGTTTTTGTACTTGAGTACATACTCGCTGGGTTGAAACTTGATAAATTTGATACCGAACATCGCAACCACTCCCTATTATTGTTGATGTTAAATCTTTGAAATGTTTTTATTTAATCATCTTAAAAGTTGGCATAGGGTTTATTTTATGAAGATTCATCCTGTATAACCGGTCAATCTTTTCTTTAACCTTTTCATCTTCACAGACGCCCTCGCGGATATATTTGTCTAAAACCGCGTAAGTAAAGCCTAAATTATCTTCGTCGGTTTTACCGGAAAGCCCGTCAATCGGAGTTTTTTCAATGAATATGTCTGCTAATCCAAGCTCTCTGCCGATAGCTTTCACCTCCGTGACTGTCAAATTCGCAAGCGGGCTGAAATCACCGGCAGCGTCGCCGAATTTCGTGGCATATCCGACCCAATCCTCGCTGAGATTGCTGGTGTTGGCAACCCTGCCGCCCACAATACCGGAGACAGCGTATAAAGTTGCCATGCGAATCCTCGCCGGGGTATTAAAAGTCGCAATATTATTGAGTTCTAGTCCGGTCAGTACGACAGCATCGTACAAAGATTGAACCGGCTCTTTTATATTAATCTCTACATAAGGAATATCAAGAGTTTTGCACAGAGCATAAGCCACATCAATATCATGCTGTTCGTCTTGCGGCATAAGTACGCCCAAAACGCGGTTTTTGCCCAAAGCATCGACGCATAACGCGGCGACGACGGAGCTGTCCTTTCCGCCGCTTATACCGATGACGGCTTTCGTTTCGGGGAAACCGTTATAGAGAAAATAATCAGTGATCCAGTCCACTATTTGCTTTTTTATCTCTTTCGCGTCAAACATTACAATTCCTCCTAAAATCTATTTTCATGCAAAATGCCGCGAATCTCCTGCAATGCCTGTTCCTTCACCATTTTCCCGTCACAGAATACCGGTTTTAATAGATTTTCGCCCCCAAAGGAGCCGACGCTTGCGGTATCATAGCCGTCTTGATACTCTAAATTCCCCTCCGCATCACGATATACAACGCACATACCGCGCTGGGATTTTTTGAAATTTCCCGTATCGGTTTTCGGGTCTTTGAAAATCTGTATCGGCTTACCGTCAACTTCACAATATGTCGCTTTTATAGCAATGCCGAAGGTGTCCCTTGTGTACGGTTTCAATTCATCATCCTGTTCCAGACATTGCATGGAAAAACTACCGACGCCCAACAGGACATTATTACAGGCGAAACCATCTTCAATGAGTTTTTTGTAAATGTGTTCCGCCCGCTGCGGTGTGATGCTGTCGCCATAAATCACTTTGATATGGGAATCTAAAACCTTGTAGCCTTTGGTATTCACACTGCCGCCGAAAATTCCCCACAGCCTTTTCACGGTTTCGGTGGTTATCTCCACCGGGTCGCCGCTGTCGCCGCGAATACCGATATATCCGCCATGTTTCATAATATCTTCTTTACAGGCTGGGATAATATTGTCCACCATATTCCAATAGTCGTAGCTATCCGATACCATGCTGAATCCATTGGCAGGGTATATTTCGCGGAGCAGCCGCCTCACCATTGAAATTTCGTCGCCGTCCAATGCGTAATTACTGTTCATCACAGAATGTTCAGTAGAAATAGCGCCGAACGTGACCGGTTCCTTTTCACAGTCGCAGTTATAATAATCCTCTAAAAACAAAATTGCCGGAACGGTTGCGGTATTTACGAAAGACAGACAGAATCCGGCGCTTGATTTAATGGCGCTTTCACAGCTTTCCTGCCCCCTCATGCTGAAATCGCCCAACGCGCGGCTGCGGGGAACGGCATCGTCAACGCTGACGGCAAAATATTTGTTGACAATCTGCCTGTACCTGTACCCCACGTTCGCTGAAATCTGTGTGTGCCACAACGAACAACTTAGCGCGGTTTCCAGCGTGTTCACGAGCCACGCGAAATCATTGTGTGTGTTGGTTATTTCAAACATCGGCACTTTTACGGGTACTCTTGTCCCCTCATCTATCGCCTTAATTTCAATGGGCAGATAGCCTAAATCGTACAGCTTTTCAATCTTGTCATAATTCACGATGCCCTTACCCAGCGTGTGGTCGATTACGCGCCTGTATTCGGTCAGTACTTCATCTTTCGGTCTGCCGAAAAAGTTTTCATTGAATGACCTGATAAGGTATTCTTTGATAAATGCCTGCAATCCAAACATCACCAGCTTATCCTCATCACTGATGCGCGACATACGAGGTGTATAATAGGACACGATTTTGGTGATCCCTTTGGGATATTGTTCGTTATGTGTGGTCTTATAATAATCCAGTAAAAGCAGCGGATTTATATTATTCATCGTCTTTATCTCCGTTCTCCGCGCGTCGCGGATTGATAACCTCTATCAGCGGATGCTCCCCGGTATATATACTCTTTGTCGTATAAATCTTTTCAAGCAGACCGCTGTTTATCAACTCGCCTTGCAATATAGAATTTTCACAATGCGTAACATAAAGATAAACCTTTTCTGCGCCAAGCTCTTTGAGCTTCCGTGCGGAATGTAAGAATGTTCCGCCATAGCTTGATATATCATCAATGATAAGCGCATTGAAAGGCGAGGCGGGCAAATCACCCTGAACACCAAGCCCTGTGATTTTTCCCGTATTCCAATCGCGCTTCTTTACGCCGAATGCGCAGGGAAATCCGATTGTCTCCGAATAACGCTTGCAACTGCCCTCGTCCGGGTAAAACACGATGTCCTTGTTCTGGTCAAGCAGTTTGGCAATTAGTTCTTTTACGACGTTGTCAATCGGCTCCGAAAACACATTGTTCAGCAGCGCCAAAGATACGCTTGAATGTGCGTCCCGAACGATAATCTTATCAAAACATAAAGAATTGATGAAGCCGCAGAAATATTTCAGCGTGAATACCTCCTGCCTGTTTTTTACTCTATCCATTCTGGCATGAGGGATATATGGCATGTACAGCGTGAGTTTCTTGACGGCATATTGCTCCCTTAAATGCCTCGTGATGAAAAGCAATAAGATTTCCTCGTCTTTTTCATAAAGCCATTCAAGCGTTATGCTATCGGAATCCACAGCAATGTTGAGGCGCGTCGTTTCGTCGGGATAGCGTTCGATCTGTACAAGGTTATCATTTATTCTAAACATGATTTTCATCCTCTCCGATTACGTTGACTTGGCACATCTTCATTGTCAGCAGCGCGGCGTTGTGGCTTTCAACTGTTGCACCGGCGCAACACCGGGCATCAACGGTTATTGTTGTTTCCGGCAGTTGTGCTTTTAGTATTAGCGCGTTGGACACGACGCAAATATCCGTGCATAATCCGCAAAGCTCAATTTCATCATAGCCGCCTTTGGCTACCTTTTTGGCAAGTTCCAGCGAACCGAAATTGGGTTTATCAAATATTTCGCACCCATCGACGTCTAAACTGTCAGCGATTAAATGCCCGGCGGTTCCTTCGATGCAGTGGACTACCGGCAGATATTGACCCTCTTGCATTGTCAGGTAATTTTCATAATGCGTGTCGCGGGTAAAAATGATCTTGTTGCCATTTTGTTTGCAGTCCTCAATTTTAGCTTTTACACTCGGTAAAATCCGTTGAGCCTGCGGCGAACCAAGTGATCCCGTAATAAAATCGTTTTGCATATCAACCACGATCAATAGCCTTTTCATCTCAAAGAACCTCCTATTTTTTAGTGTATAATTTTGCCGGGCGGTGCCCTTTGTCGCTTGTATGCCGGTCTGTTTCCTGAACCATATCAATAATTTTGCGCCGAAAATTTGCCGCTTGATCCTTTTTCCCGAGGATTGCTTCATATACGTTCTGAAGTTGAGTTAAGGTAAATTCTTCAGGTAACAGATTGAAAATGATGTTGCTGTATAGAATTTTAGATCGAAGCCGCTCCAACGCTACTTGTATGATGTTATAATGATCGAAACCGAAATTCGATTCGGATAATATAAGATTATCATTTCGGAACGTCGTCGGTTTTCCTGTATTGATCTGAACCGTAAACCACGTGGATTTGCTCTCAAACCTCTTTGATTCGTATTCATCCATGAGTCCGAGATAAGCTATTGAAAGCACCCTTGCGCGCGGGTCTCTGTTCAAATCGCAAAAAGTGTAAAGCTGTTCCAACCAACATTTGTCAATATACGATTTTTCCGAAATCTTCCGGCAAATGTTATCCTCCGGTGTTTCGTCAATGTTTAGGAATCCGCCCGGCAGACACCATTTGCCTTGGTGCGGCTCAGCCGTCCTTTTATATAATAAGACCTTCAAACTTGTAACGGGCAATTTCCTGTAGCTGTCCGGCTCCTCTGTATTTATGGTGAATATAACCGCGTCGGTACAAACAAAGGGATGCTCATAATTAAAAATACTGTCCACCATGGTACACCTCGTAGTGATATTATCAATATGATATTATCAAATATAATATATCAAATTTGTTTTGTCAAGCCTTTTTCTGAAAAAACTTTTTCATGATGGAAAAGGCTCTGAAAGGTTGACATAATCGTTTTATCTTCGCAGGTGACGTTGCCCGCAACGTCATGCCGACCGAGATGTGGTATTCGCCGGACGCTGTGGACAGCGCTTACGACAGACAAGGAACGTTATTAAGCAGACCCACGCGCCCGCCTCGGCGGAATTTTTGACATGATAACGGGTTTTCTGTTATACTCATATTCGTTGGTTACCTAGTGTCCGCGAATGCAGACCGGCAAATTTATACTGTTTTCGGAGGGTGACATGAAAAAGTTTTTTGTGATTATGTTGATACTGGCGGTAATTATCGTTTCCGGTATTTTCTTTTTTTCAAAGCCTAAGTTACCTACAGAGATTCAAATAGGAGATGTTACTGTTAATTTGGGTATTACAGAAATTGGCGATCTGCTTGAAGCCGGCTTTTCTCTTGTGAATGTTGGTCAAATTGGAACTGCAAGGGAAGGGCAAGAGTACTTGCCATTTTATACTGATTTTACGAAGGATGGGCAAAACTTCAGAATGGATCTCTATACACCTTGGTCGGGCAGAACATATGTTCAAAAAGAATTCGATCAGGTGCTGATAGATGGAATTGTCGGAAGTATGTCTTTTCGCCTGAGCGATTTAGAATCAGGCTATGTATTTTATAACGGTGTTGATGTAACAGATATTACACCCGAGATGTTGGAAAGTTGGGGGCGAACACCGCAGCCTAACAGTGGAACCTTATCGCTTATTACCAGTGAAATTAGGGTTGACTATATGAGCGTCACAGTTGGTGGCGGTTATTATGTTGTTATCAGCATGCCTACGGATGCTTTCCCAAAGAGGTGATGATTTTTCACGATTAAGCGCTTTCTTAACAGACACGCCTAAAGCTTCGGCAAATAATCAATGAAATTAGCAATTGCAATGCAAAAACGCCTATCTGTTGTAAATAGGCGTTTTTTGCACATGGTCGGAATGGAATTATGGGACTTGGCGAAAACAAGTAATATCAATGATTTACAGGCTATCAGGCGAGAAATATCTATAAAAGGGTAATCCACAATTTGTGCAAAGACTGAAAGGACAATGTTAAGTGGAAAATTTACAACTTTCGAGCCTAAAATGCTGAAATTAATGTGTACTGACAACCAGAGTTATACATGCTATACTTGTAACACTTGATGTTATTGACAACAACAAGTATTTACGAGATAATGCTCGATGTGGTATAGGCAAGGTGGGTATAAATCAAATGACTAAAAATCAAATAAATCGTATTAAAATAAACGGATTTAAGTCAATTAAGTCAGCAGATATAAGTTTTGAAATGCTGAATGTATTAATTGGCGCTAATGGTGCGGGAAAAAGTAACTTGATATCGCTCTTTGTTTTATTACAGCAAATGGTTGAAATGAAATTACAGAACTATATTGGTAAACATGGTGGACCTGAAAGTTTATTGCATTTTGGTAGTAAAGAAACTGATTCTATCGATGTTGACTTTTACTTTGGTGATAACGGATACAGCTTTAAACTTACTCCAACACAAAGCAATCAAATGATGTTTGAAGGTGAGTGGTTTTTTTGGAAAACAATCGAACACCGCAATATAGGTTCGGGTCATCTTGAATCCAAATGGAAAATAGGAACAAACACAAAAATAGACGTTTATGTTCAACGTATATTCAATAATCAAAAATGGCGTGTTTATCATTTTCATGACACAAGCGAAACAGCACGGTTGAAAAAAACATGCAACATAAATGATAATATTGAGCTCTTTACAGATGCCGGAAATCTTGCTGCTTTCTTGTATCGGCTTAAGGAAAGTGCGCCGAAATCCTATTGGGAGATAATAAAAACTATTCAACTGGTTGCACCTTTTTTTGAAGAGTTTGTTTTAATGCCTGACCGATTGAATCCGGAAGCAATACGCCTTGAATGGCGAAACATAGATAGTGATGTTATTTTTAATCCACACCAACTGTCTGATGGAACGTTACGCTTTATCTGTTTGGCAACTTTGCTATTACAGCCATCATATCTCTCTCCGGACACTATTATTATTGATGAGCCGGAGCTTGGTTTACACCCATACGCCATTAAACTTCTCGCATCAATGTTGCAAAGCGCATCGACCAAGAAACAAATCATTGTTTCAACACAATCCGTAGAGCTTCTAAATGAGTTTGATACAGAGGCTATCATTGTTGTTGACCACATCAACGATGCATCTGAGTTCCGAAGACTGTCAGAAGAAAATTTGAAAATATGGTTGGAGGATGATTATTCGCTCGGTGAACTATGGAAGAAGAACCTTCTTGGTGGGAGGCCTTCAAAATGAAAAGGATTTATGTTTTATGTGAAGGACAAACAGAAGAGAGCTTTGTAAATGATTTGATGTACCTGCCATTATTATCTAAAGAGATAATAATATACCCGATAGTTTGTTTTACAAAGCGTGAAAAATCCGGTTTAAAATACAAAGGTGGAGTCTCAACATATAAGAAAATAAAAAAGGAACTTTTGAATCTTTGTCAATCGCATAAAAATGAGTATGTAACAATGTTTTTTGATTATTATGCACTGCCTTCTGATACTCCGGGTATGGATACTTTACCAAATGATTCTGCACTCGAAAAAATACGTCATTTAGAAGACAATATTGGAAAAGACATTAATTCTAACAATTTTATTCCAAATTTGGTAATGCACGAGTTTGAAGGCTTATTGTTCTCAAAACCGGAAGCCTTTTCCTATTGTATCGAGTCCGAAAGAAGCATTAATAAACTAAAAGAAATAAGAGATAGCCACACATCTCCGGAAGATATTGACAACTCTCCAAGTACGGCACCATCAAAAAGAATACTTGAGATATATCCTGAATATAAAAAAGTTTTGCATGGCGTTAACATCGCTAAAGACATAGGTATGCCTACAATAACCAGTCAGTGCAAGCACTTTAGTGACTGGATTTCACGAATTTCAACGTTATCGGAAAAAGAAGCATAAGATTAAAGAACGCTTCTTTTTATTTGCTTGTTACTTCTCTCGAACAGTGTGCGAATAAACATCTTGTTTGCTGGGAATACTTTTTTGTAATATAGAAAATAGCCCACTTGGTAGTGAGCTTTTTCTTTTGCAAGTCAAGCCATGTTATTTTTTTGAAAAAACGTGCACGCTGTTATTTTACACTCAAAAAACCTGTAATACCAACGTTTTTTAGAAAATGGTCGGAATGCCGGGATTCGAACCCGGGGCCTCTTGGTCCCGAACCAAGCGCGATACCAAACTTCGCCACATCCCGAAATAAATTATTACTTATCTGTTCTTTTCATTAAATCCACTGAATATAAAACAATTTGTCAGCGAAATGTATTCTAAAACACTTTATAGCATATTGCAAGTGTTTTTTTATTGGAGTATAATAATAGTCGTAAAATCGTCTCGATACAGCGGGCGAAGCATCGGTACGCAAATGATTATATTGTCATTTGTACATTATCTGAAAAGGGGAATATTATGAGTGAAGTATATACTAAAATAAAAGATTGTTTGTCACAGATTAAGGAAAAGACTGATTTTGTGCCTGAGGTTGCGCTTGTGCTTGGATCAGGTCTTGGCGGGTATGCCGACGAAATTGACATTTCCGCAGCTATTAATTATTCTGATATTGAGGGGTTTCCTGTCAGCACTGTTCCGGGGCATAAGGGGAGGTTTGTATTCGGTCATATAGGAAAAGTGCCTGTTGTCATCATGCAGGGACGAGTTCATTATTATGAAGGATACGCAATTAGTGACGTCGTATTGCCGATTCGTCTTATGGGACTTATGGGTGCGAAAAAGCTTATGCTTACAAATGCGGTGGGCGCAATTAACAAGAATTTTGCCGCAGGTGACTTTATGCTTATTGCAGACCATATTTTACTTGCTGTTCCGTCTCCGCTATTGGGGCATAATATTGATGAGATTGGAACCAGATTTCCGGACATGAGCGAGGTATATAAAGAAAATCTGCGCGACAAAATACGCTCGGCAGCAACCCGATTAGACATCGGATTGCACGAGGGGATTTACCTCCAAACCTCAGGTCCGAATTTTGAAACACCTGCAGAGATAAGAGCGTATGGTGCGCTGGGAGCTGATGTGGTTGGTATGAGTACCGCATGTGAGGCAGTCGCGGCAAACCACATGGGCATGAAAGTCTGCGGGATTTCGTGCGTGTCAAATCTTGCTGCCGGTTTGTCTGATTCTCCTCTTACACATGAGGAAGTGCAAGAAATGGCTGATATGGCGGCTCCGCGTTTTAAGGCGCTGGTTACTGAGGCGATAAAGGAAATCGGATAAATATTTTTATGAATAACAAGTTAGAACGCGTTTTACATAGAGTTCAAAAGCCCTCTCGATATACCGGAGGAGAGTATAATCAGATCATAAAAGACAAAGATCGGACCGAAATCAGAATTGCATTTTGCTTTCCTGATACATATGAGATAGGCATGTCTAATCTGGGGCTTCGTATAATGTACGGTATTCTTAACGGTATTGAAGGTGTGTGGTGCGAACGCGTTTTTGCTCCTTGGCTCGATATGGAAGAGGAAATGCGCCGTGAAAAGATAAGCCTTTATGGATTGGAGAGCTATGATCCAATCGGGGATTTTGACATTATTGCTTTTTCAATCGGTTATGAGCTATCGTACACGAATGTACTTAATATGCTTGATTTGGCGGGAGTCACACTGCGCTCGTCCGCAAGAGGTGAGGATGAGCCTTTGGTGATAGCCGGAGGCTTATCATGCTATAATCCGGAGCCTCTGGCTGATTTTATTGATCTTTTTGTTATCGGTGACGGGGAAGATGTGGCGTCTACGCTAGTTGAGCTATATAAGTCCTGCAAAAAAAATGATGCGTCAAAGGAAAGCTTCTTATTAGAAGCTTCAAAACTGGATGGGATTTATGTACCGTCGCAATATAATGTCGAATATGACATAGGCGGCACTATTTCCAAAATTATACCTTCTGCAAACGCTGCTCTTCCGGTTAGAAGAAGGATTGTGCCGGACTTGGATTGCTCTTTTTTTCCTGTTGATACCATTGTTCCGTCAATAGGTCTTGTTCATGACAGGGTTGTTTTGGAGCTTTTTCGCGGCTGCATACATGGCTGTAGATTCTGCCAAGCCGGATATATAACCCGTCCTATGCGCTCACGCACAAAAGAAGTTTTAGTCCGTCAGGGGATTGACTCAATCTGTGCGACAGGCTATGATGAAATTGCTTTGTTGTCACTTAGCACAAGTGATTATGCGGATTTGGTTTCTCTGTGTGATGGATTGATCGACTGGTGCGAACCAAGAAAGGTCAGTCTTTCTTTGCCGTCTCTTAGGGCTGATAATTTCAGCGTGGAACTCATGGAAAGAGTACAAAAGGTACGCAAGTCCGGGCTGACTTTTGCCCCGGAAGCCGGAAGTCAGCGACTTAGAGATGTTATAAATAAAAACTTAACTGACGAAGACCTGGTTAATACTTGCCGCGTGGCTTTTGAGGGCGGCTGGAATGCAGTTAAGCTTTATTTCATGTTAGGTCTGCCTACCGAGACTGACGAAGATGTACTAGGTATTGCAGAACTTGCTCAAACCATTCTTCACACATGGAGACAATATGCAAAGAATAAGAACCGCGGAGTACGTATTACGGTAAGTACCTCCTGCTTTATTCCAAAAGCGCATACACCTTTTCAATGGGAAGCGCAAATCACAATGGAGGAGTATTCGCGGCGTGTTAAGTTGCTAAAGGAGGCAATTAACTCAAAGTCAATTACGTATAAATGGCACTGCGCTATGCAAGGTTTTATTGAAGCGGTCTTGGCAAGAGGCGACAGGAGGTTGGGTGCGGTTATTGACGCCGCGTGGCAAAACGGCGCTCGTCTTGACTCTTGGAGCGAGTGTTTTTCAATAGAGCATTGGAACAATGCCTTTCTTAGCTGCGGTATTGATCCGTCGTTTTACGCCAATAGAGAGCGCAGTGATGAGATTTTGCCTTGGAGTATTGTCGCTGCCGGGGTCAGTGACGAGTTTTATGAGGCTGAACGCGCTGCGGCATATTCAGGATTAAAAAGTCCGGATTGCCTGGCGGGTTGTGCCGGATGCGGAGCTTGCTGATGAATAAACTGAGATTAAGGTATAATAAGATGGGAAAGACAAAGTTTATTTCGCACCTTGACCTGTCATCGGTAATGAGGCGAGCTATAATCAGAGCGGGCATTAAGCTCAGGTATTCTGAAGGTTTTAATCCCCACCCTTACATGTCAGTTGCTCTTCCTTTGTCTGTAGGGATGCAAAGTCGTTGTGAGCTAATGGATGTAGGGATTCTTGAGCGCTTGGAGACTGATGGATTTGCGGATACTATAACAAATTATTTGCCTGAGGGACTCAATGTTGAAAAGGCTTATTATCCCGAACGAAAATTTGCGGATATTGCTTGGGTTGAAATTTTTGGTATGATGTATTATGATATAGGTGTTTCCAATAACACTTTATGCCTGCTAAAAGAGCGTTTTGCCCACAAGAATATCGAAGTAGCAAAAAAGACTAAGCGTGGTGTGGTAATGCTAAATATTTCAGATTACATGCGTGATATTGAGTTTTTTTACGCAGGTGCGAATGCTGTTGAGATAACCGCCAAGATTTCTGCGCAAAACCCTACTTTAAGCCCGATCAATCTGATGGATTCTCTTACGGGGCAGTTTTCTGAGCTTGCCCCAGATTTTTTTGAGTTTACGCGGCGCGAGGTCCTGGATGCAAGTCTCACAGTTTTTAGATAATACGGAGGACTATAACATGGAATCAAAAAATGCAGTGAGCAGGGTTGGCATACTTACTTCCGGTGGGGATGCGCCGGGAATGAATGCTGCGATA
>Ga0209755_10003249_pt1 | contig 20645 bp, 20 predicted proteins | sample TergutCo191P1_FD_187301 | JGI IMG/M metagenome (GOLD analysis project Ga0209755, IMG submission 187301) | Cornitermes sp. P1 segment gut microbial communities from Petit-Saut dam, French Guiana - Co191P1 (SPAdes) (version 2) | ecosystem: Host-associated > Arthropoda: Insects > Digestive system...
AATGCTTTGATCTGGATTTCGGCCGTGTGCAATTTACGCCTGATCTTCTACCCTCCGAGCTTTGCGGCATAAACTTCTACAATCCTAAATCAGGAGACTTCACTTTTAAGCAGGGAAGTCTTTTTGCCAATATCATTTTAGCAGATGAAATTAACCGCGCTACCCCCAGAACCCAATCTGGCCTATTGGAATCTATGGAGGAATGGCAAATAACCGTAGACGGGCATACATATCCCCTTCCCGCACCGTATTTCGTAATTGCCACCCAAAACCCCATAGAAACCCAGGGAACTTTCCCGCTACCAGAGGCTCAGTTAGACCGTTTTTTGCTACAGCTAAATTTAGGCTATCCAAACAAGGCTGAAAGCGCAAATATTATCAAAAAGAATATCGCCAAAAACCCTTTAGCGGACGTACAATCCGTATGTACGTCCGAAGAATTTATATCCATGAAAAAAGCCGTAGAGCAATGCTTTATACACGACGATATTTTAGATTACATGATAGACTTAGCCGAAGCCACCCGTATACATACCTCTGTAATGCTGGGTATAAGCACCCGTGGGATTTTGGCCTTAGCGCGTATATGCCAAGCTTACTGCGCTTTACAGGGTAAAGATTTTGTAAGCCCCAAAGAATTACTTTTTCTACTACCCTACGTATTTTCTCACAGAATTGTATTAAAAGGCGGCGTGCGCAACCGCCAAGCCGCAGTATTATCCTTGCTGGAAGAAATAATCGAAAGCGTGAAAGCGCCGGTGGAAAATTGGAAATAATTTTTATAGGACTAGCAGTCCTCGCGCTAGTATATTTGCAAAAATATCTATATTATCATTACTGGGATTTAGGCCTTAATATGGATGCCCGTTTTTCGTCAAAAGAAGCTTTTGAGGGAGATAGGCTCTATGTTATAGAGACTTTAACTAACCAAAAATTTTTGCCACTACCATGGGTATTTTCCAAACTGCGAATGCCTTATAATTTGGAAATTGTGGGCGGCGGCAACGATACCCGCCAGCAAGGCGAACTTTTCTCGGTCATGATGTACCAAAGCATCCGCAGGCGCTTTAGCTTTGTTTGTAATAAACGCGGCTTTTATACTATTAATAGAATACAGCTATCAGCCAGTAATATCTTATATACAGAAGAATTTAACAAAGACTGGCATATAAACGGCCAATTGGTTGTTTTTCCAAAGTTAATAGACGACTGCCCACAACTGGAATTAATCTATAAAAGGATAGATGCAGACGTACTTTTTAATCAAATTTTAAACCCAGACCCCTTTGAATTTAGAGGCATACGAGAATACCAAGCCACCGACGCCTTTAGAGATATAAACTTTAAAGCTACGGCCATAACCCAGCAGTTAATGGTAAATATACACGCCCCTACTTCCGCAAAAAAATTAAATATTATACTTAATTTGGAAAAACCTCCTTATGATGCGGAGATATATGAGCAAGCGATCCGGCTTTGCGCAACAATCGCCAGCTACTACATAGGCGAAAATGTTATGGTAGGCCTACACAGCAACGGACGCGATATAGGAACCAGAGAGGAAATCACTTTAGGAGCAGGCGCTTCTACCACCCATTTATACAACATTTACGAGTCTTTGGCGCGTATCGAATTACTTTTACGAATTGCGCCTATGGCCAACTATCTTGAAACTCTTACAGATAACGAAACCGTTTATTTAATAATCTCGCCCTACCATCAAGCCGACTTTTTACGAGCCTTTGAAGATTTAGAAAATAGAGGGATTTCTGCTTTTTTGATAATACCTGGCGATAATGAAAAAATCACTATTTGGGGGGCAGATTAATGAGAAGGGCTATCAAGCTTTTATTAGCAGATGGGGTAATCTTTTTATTATTGTTCACTATTTTTGCGCTTATGTATCAATTTATTTATGGTGATATGACGTTTCAGTATTTGCTTTTGGCTATTCCTTTTTATTTTTTGCTATTTATACGCCTGGCGCGTAATATGACTTTGTTTTTATTGAGCCATCTTTGCTTGCTTGCTGTTCCTTTGTTGCTTCCTATGTATAATAGTACGATTATTTTTACTTTTCTGCTGGCTTCTGTTGTTTACTCGGTTATCGTACAGTTAAAAGAGGGCTGGACTTTGCAATTTCAGTACTCTATATTAGCGATTTTAATAAACACTGTAATTATTAGTTTTTTTGAGGTCAGTTACGCTTTTACTAGCTTTCTTCGTATATCCCCGCTGTTGATTTTGACTGCTACTGTTCTCTATACGCATGTTGATAATTTGGATCATAAACTTTCATATTCCTCTCGTCAGTATAAGCGCCCTACCCGCCATGTTGTTGCTGTCAATAATGCTTTTATTTCTATTTTTATTGTTCTTACGCTCGGCTTTGGGGCTTTTGTTCTTTTGTTTCCGGTAGCCGAAATTTTTACCGCTATTATTTTGGGTATATTACGGCTCATAAGCCAAATACTGCTATTTATATTAACAACGATATTTAATGTGGTTTCGCATTTCTTTCCGGATTTTTATTTGCCGATAGATTATCCCACGGAGGAGCTTGTTCCTATTGTTGAAGTTATGGTGATAGAAGAGGCCTTGGAAGAATACGACGATATAGGGCAGAGGATATTTAATGCTTTAATCGCGATAGTGGGAGTTTTATTAAGTTTGACTGCGCTGGCCTTTATAGGTTCCAAATTGCATAAGAGTTTTGCTACAGGCCGTACTGCCGAAGATGATATTCGTAGCTCTTTGTTGCCGGATGATGCACTCGGCAAACTTAAGTTTATTATGGATTCTGTGCATCTACCGAGCTTTAAAAAGCCCGACCACCCCATGCGAAAGGCCTATATCAAAAAAGTCAATAGTCACATAAAAAAGGGAATCCCCATTATGTCTTTCGACACGCCGGAACGCATTGCCGATAAAATCAGACCTCATGAGGATATAGACGAATTAACCAAACTGTACGAAAGGGCAAGATACGGAGAAAATTAATTCTGACAGATACCGCAAAAATAAATATTTCCGCCAAGAAAAGCCTGCCGCACCAACACGCCGCCACAAGACGGGCATGGTGCTTTTATTGTATTCTTAGATAGAATAGTCTTATAGCCGCCCTGGCGGTTAAATAAATCCTTTTCGGTATCGCGCCCTCCGCCCTCTTTCATTGCCTTTAGGGTGCCTTTTACGCTGGTAAACATCGCGCCTTTTTCGTTATCACCCATGGACTCAAGCTTCCTTTTGGGGTGAATATGGGCGTTAAATAAAATATCTTGCAATACCCCATTGCCAAGCCCAGGAATACGCTGTTCTGTGGCTAGGAAAGCCTTTGCGCTTAGGGACGATTTGGCACCGTTCCAAAGCGCGTCAAAGTATGCTTCATTAAAAGCATCGGTCAATGGGTCAGGCAAATGGCTGTTATCAAAATGTCCTGTGTTCTTGATCTCCGAAGCCGGGGCGCAAAACATTGAACCCCACATTTGTACGGTACAGCTCATGTGGGAATCGTCGTCAAATTTGATTAGTAGCTGATGCGTTTTAGGTAATTTCGCGCCTGGGGCGTGATATTTTATTGGCGTGCTTATTACTAAAACTAGATCGCCGCATATTATTTCGGTATTGCCACCGCAGGTGTAGCCGGTGCCTGGGTTTGAGCTTGTTACGCGCTGTCCTTCAAGCATTGCGCTGTATGTAGCGGGATCGCCAGAATACCATGCAAAAGTGTGTGGGTGTGCGTTCGCCACGGCGCTTTTGATGGTTTTGCCCACTAAAGTTTCTTCAATTTGACCGGCAAGTATGTAAGTTTCGGGAATTTCTATCATTGTTTGCCTCCTTCGTTAAAGCCAAATAATACATGCAACCAATTTTGTCTTGAGTGGAGCACTCGCGCAATAATTAATCTATCCCCCACCACCCGGTAAAACACAATATATGGGCTGATAGATAAATACCTATATCCCCTAACTGCCCCTGGCGCATCTTCCTCTTGAACAGTAGGACACTTGTATGGAAAATCTTTTAGGCTTTTTATACCATCATATATCTTTTTCCTTAATACTCTTGCGGCTTTTTTGTTGTCTTGGGAAATATACGAAAACATTTCCTCTATATCCAGGTAGGCATCTTCTGAAATTTTTATTGAGTTTATCTTTTGCATTTTTTAACCTATTCTAGCTTCAATATCAGCAAAAACCTCTTCAAAGTCTCTCATAGGAGTATCTGCGGCAATTTCCTTGTCTACCTTGCCTAATATTTGGCCTAAGCGCTGTTTGGCTAACATTTTTTGATATGCGCTAACGCTCATTACAACCAAATCGGCTTCACCGTTTTTGGTGATTACTATTGGCAATTGTGTTTCATGACACTGCTTAGAAAAACTGTTGTAATCGTGCCGTATACTTGTTGAAGGCTTTACTTCTGGTAAAAAATCTAACATATGGCTCGTCTCCTTTGTATTGTTAGGCCATTATTATGTCAATATTGTATCACCGTGTCGGTTTTTTATCAAGCGCAAAAAAACCAGTCACTCCAACGGAGTAAGCCGGTTTTTAATACTCTTTTACAGCTCGTATTTTTCTAACTTGCCACGATTGAATGTAATCGGCAAATTTCCGTTTCGTATTCTTAGTTCATCAAGTAATACTTGTATATCAGATGGCTCTTTTAAGCGTACAGAAAATGTTAATTCATACAGGCTACCCATTTGCGTTGTCTTAACCGTTTTCATTTCTGCGCTTTCTGTAAATTTTTCAAATATATCATCAAACACGCCTTGAAAATTTAGGCTCTCCTGTTTGTGTAGCCAGGTCGGATGTCGGCCTTTAGCGTAACGCTGGTGCGGATGCCCTTTTCTGCAAGCACAAATGTCGCATCTTTCACGACCTTCATAACCTCATCCCATTCACCTTCGATTTCAGTAAACATAGAGGTTGTGCGGCTGGGAAGCCCGGATGCTTCGATTACTCTAACAACTTCTGCTATATACTTCGATAATTCATCTCCTACACCAAAGGGGGCTATGTTTACTGCTATTAATGTGTTCATTTTTTGCTCCTTCAAATTTTCTTCTTGTTAAATGCTGATGGGGCAAAATATCGCACCGTGATTTTGGGAAAAATCCACCGTTCCGTCAATAATCCGCTCATTATACATCTTCACTAGGTTGCTTTCGCCAACTTTCTGATAGTTAGCGATGTGCGTTTTACAATGGGCACAAGCCCATCCAATATCGCCGTGCGAGTTAGGCGAACTATTTCGTCTTGGCGAAACGATTGCTTGCAAAACCTATCAACATGTGTAGATAACCGCACTGAATTAGATTAGTGAAAAGCCTTGCAAGAGGATTAAATCAGTGTTGACAAACATTAGTGTCGAAATTATACTTAGTTTGCATATGTATAAGATTCTTACATATTGTGCAGGAGGTGTGTCATTGGATTTTCAGATGATTAAGGGTAGCGTTTCATTGATGTTGCTTGGATTGTTAAGCACTTCGGATATGTATGGGTATCAGATGATTGGTGAGATTTCCACACGTTCGGGGGATGTGCTTCTTTTCAAAGAAGGAACTTTGTACCCCGTCTTACATGAACTTGAAAAGCAGCTGCTTATTGAATCATATTGGGAAAATACAAATCTGAAACGCAAGCGAAAGTATTATCACATCACAGAAAAAGGTCGGGAAAAATTTACGGAAAAACGCAACGATTGGGACAATGTTATTTGGGCAGTAGGCTCTGTGCTTGACAGTTTAGAAAAGGAGTGAGCAGTATGAATAAAAATGTTTCTATGTATTTGGATAAAGTATGTTCTCAAATAAAATCGAAGCAAACACGACTATCCACAAGGTCGGAAATTGCTGGGCATATTCGCTTGTCAATAGATGAACTGAAAGAAAGCGGCATGGATGAAGCGGAAGCTACAGAAACAGCTTTGAGCCTAATGGGTAATCCGCAAGATATTGGAAAACGAATAGCCGAATTTAATTTGCCTTGGCAAAATATTTTGACAACGATTATAGGCGGGTTAATCCTTGCGGTGTTATTGATATGGGTAATTATTCACAGGCAAATTTATTTTTTGGATATTTCGGCTCTTGGGTTTGTTGTCATGTTGACGCTTGCATTTGTACTGGTTGGAGGTCTTTCTCAATTGACCCGTCTATCCGCATTGGCTCGTGCGCGTTCTGCCGCATTATATGCTGGAGGTATCGGCGTAATTTTAGGATTGCTTGAAGCATTAGGCAACATTGGAGATTTATATTCTTTGGGTGTTGGGCTTAGTTTTTGCATAACTTCCGCACTTTACGGGATTATTGTAAGCGCAGTTATGACAAGTATCGGACACCTTTTACGTCCGCTTGAAGCAAATGACATACGAAAAATTTTAGGTTTTGAGGATATTTAGAAATACCACAAAATAGAAAGTAACAAGCAAAATCCCGATTAAAGCGAATAAAAAATATCGCTGAAATCGGGATTTTATTTTACTTTCACAACCGAAATATGTGTCCACAAAAAAAATTGTGTTGACAACTTAAAATGTCTTGCATATACTAAGGTTGCATATGCGTAGGAATCCTATGTATAATTTCTTAACCAAGAAAAGGGGCTGCCTTAAATGAAAAAAATGGTTTTGATGTCTGCATTGTTACTACTCCTTGTCGGCTGTGCAGGAGGCAATGCAAATGATTCCGGCATTTATACGACAATTGCAACCTACAACGAGAGTGCTTTTTTGTCGGAAGCCGTGACAATGTTTAACCAAATGAATCCAGATACGCCTGTACGGTTAAATGTATTCTCTGCTCCAAGAGCGACAAACGAAAACGCAAGGATAGAAATGTTTGTAAACTACATGAGTACCGCATTTATGAGTGGAAATGCAGATGATATTGTAGTATTTGCAAATCTTCCGTTTCATCAATATTTCGACATGTTGGCAGACTTAATGCCTTTTATGGAGCAGTCGAATATGCTCCAATCGGACAATTATTTCACTAAGCTGTTCCGTGCGTTGCAAAGTGACGGCAGACAATTTATTCTTCCCATTGATTTCAATGTGGATGTGGTTGCGTTCAATAACGCACACGCCGAACACTTCAACACTCAAAACGGGATTAGTTTCATGGAAGCCAACAGAACGGGAGTAGCATTGTTAGACCACTTAGACGGAAATCATAATATCGGGTTGTATGACTTTGACGCATTTCCAATGTTCTTCAATACGTTAAATTCAAACTTCAACCAATACATTGACCTCATCGGAGGGCAGTCGCGGCTTAACAATGATTCCTTTGTAGAAATGCTTGAAATGTACAGATACTTAGAGCAAAGGCGATTTATCCCAAGTATGAAGGACTTCATGGAAGGATTTACTTTTGACGAAACAATAATCCGTCTTTCTGATATTCGGGATATAAGGTTGTTAGTCGGGTTGGAAGAACCATTTACCAATGTAACTACTCTTGCGGGAACAGGAGGCGAAGTTTATTTTACTTCCCACATCATTTTAGGATTGAATGATATGTCACAAAACAAAGACACAGCTTGGGTGTTTATAGAATTTCTTTTATCTGAAACCATGCAACAGTCGTTGTCACTTCCCGCTTTGCCCGTAAACAGGCAAGCATTTCAAGAAAGTGCGTATATGACGATTGATAATTACTTACGGTTGCAAGGTGCGCCTGTAGTCGGCAACACTGAAATACTTACGCAAATGTATGTAGCCAAGGTCGAGGAAGTAACCGGACTTGTGCGGTATTTCAGATACTACGAGCCTGTGATTACAAACATTTTGCTTGATGTTGGTATGGATTTCTTTTTCGGAAATCAAACGGCAAGATATACCGCTGACATCATGCACAACCGTATTAGCCTTTACCTAAATGAGTAGGGTTGCGAAAAATCACGTTGGATTACTGTTTATACTGCCCGGTTTTTTGGGATTCGCGCTGTTCTATCTTCTGCCGTTTGTGGTATCTGTCGGGTACTCATTTATGAGCAGACCGGTGGGGGGTAGCTTTGTAGGATTTGATAATTATGTATCACTTCTGCAAAGTCAAGCCTATAGACTTGGACTGCGTAATACGGTTCTGTTTATAGGATTTGCCGTACCGCTTAATATGGCGTTATCCCTTGGGCTTGCAATGATTATTCGGCACACGGGGCAGTATAAACCGTTATTTGTTCTTGTTTTTCTCATTCCTCTCGTCATTCCGTCCGGCTCTATGGTGTTTTTCTGGCAAGCGATATTTGCAAAAGAAGGCATTATTAACGGCATATTGGTAGGATTGGGTTTCGAGAGGGTGAACTGGCTTAATTCAGAATGGGCAAGATTGGTACTTCTGATTATGTTCGTGTGGAAAAATCTTGGGTTTAATTTGGTGCTGTTTCTTGCGGGGTTAAGTAATATTCCGAAAGAATGTTATGAAGCGGCAGGGGTTGATGGGGCTTCAAGGTGGCAAACTTTACGCCGAATTACATTGCCAATGCTTATGTCAACAACGGTATTGGTGTTGCTGATGTCGATAATAAACTCTTTCAAAGTTTTTAGGGAAGTGTACCTTCTTATGGGAAGGCATCCGCATGAAAGTGTGTATATGCTTCAACACTTTATGAACAGCAACTTTTTTTCATTAAATTACCCAAGGCTGACCACCGCAACCACATTGTTGGCTATTGCAATTTCCGCAACAACACTTGGACTGTTTGCATGGGAAAAGAGGGTTTTGCATGGAAAATAAACTTAGTCGAATGAGCCTGTTTCTTCTGATGTTAATTGCACTTGCGTTCCTCTTTCCCTTGATTATTACTGTTACCAATTCGTTTATGTCGGAAGAAGAAATATCACTAAATTATGATACGGCACTATCTGCTTTCGATTTTATTGATGGTATAACGGAAAGGTTCATTCCCCTGCGCCTTATCCCAAGAGAGGCTACTCTAAGCCAATATCATGCAGTATTGTTTGAGCAACCTATGTTCTTGGTGCTGTTGCTTAATTCGATACGCATTACCGCACCTGTTGTGTTTGGAAGTCTTGCTATTGCTCTTTTATCTGCATACGGATTCACTATTTGGCAATGGAAGCATAAAGAAATTTTATTTTTTATCTATGTAGTTGTCATGCTTATGCCGTTACAAGCGGTTCTTGTGCCTAACTTCATTGTGGCAAATTGGCTTGGCATTAACCAAGGTCACTCGGCTATTATTATGCCGGGGATATTTGCACCATTCGGCACGTTCCTTTTGCGGCAAGTGATGAAAGGAATCCCCGAATCCTGTTTTGAAGCCGCTTGTATAGACGGTGCAGGGGAATTATCTACTTTTTTGTTTATCATTTTACCACAAATGAAATCGGGCATTGCGGCACTCGCCATGCTTACATTTATCGAATATTGGAACGTGGTGGAGCAAGCGGTTATATTCCTTCGGGATTTTACACAAGAGCCACTTTCTGTATTCCTTTCTCGGCTTTCTGAGGGGTATACAGGGTTGATTTTCGCCGCAAGTGTGATTTACATGGTATTACCACTATTGGGGCTTTTGCTCGGACAAAAGCATTTGGAAAAAGGAATTGAATTGTCAGGCTTAAAATGAGGTGTGATATGAAAAAAGTGATTGTAATTGTCGTTGTGGTGTTGGTCTTACTGATATTTCTTTCGGGTACAATCTACAATTTCAATCGCCCAACGGTAACAGCGGTTATGCCCGCACGCGGGAATCTGCAACATACGGAGTTGACTACGGGAATTGCATATGTTTACTATGCTGATGAATCCGTGATGTATTCAGTCTTAGACGGTATGGTTACTTCGGTGTTGGTTCGTGAAGGTGACACCGTATATATAGGTCAACCGTTAATTGAGATGGGTTTTCGAGAAGCAGATATACACGAACAGATTGACGCTGTACACGCAAATTTCCATGAGCAATCAGAAAATTTACGACTGGCGGGGTCACGCATACAGCTTGAAATTGAAAGAATAGATACAAATATTCGCAATATCGAGCAACGGCAAATTGGCGAATTGTGCGTTGTGGAAAGACAGATAGACGAATTAAGAGGGCAAAACTTCCGAGCGGAAACAATATCAGATTTCGAGATTCGGCAAACAGAAATAAGTATGCATCATGCTGAAACGCACTTAGAACGAACTCGCCTACTATATAATGCGGGCGTGGTTGCAAGAATGGAACTGTTTTACGCTGAAAATAATTTGGAAGAATTGCGGCATTTACATGAAAATCTTTTGGTTCTATATGCAAAAAGCATAGAGCGGCGTGATGAAATGCTTGCAAACTTGGAGCAATACAGAGATAGCCAAATACACAATTTACAACATCAATTAGATTTACTGCGTCTTGAGCGCCGCACATGGGGTATTGAAATGGAAGCATTAACACTCCAACGGTCAATATTGGAGCGAGAGCGTGACACACAATTACTTCGATACGAGCGTCAATTGTATTACCATAACCGCAATGCAGTTTTAACATCCCCTGTCAATGGAGTAATTATATCCCTGCACGTTGTCCAAGGGCAAAATATCGGCATTAGCCAACGCTTAATTGCTTTTGGGCTTAACGGTGAGTATATCGTAGAGAGTACCGTACCTTTAAGCCGTGATTTTATAAGAATAGGTAGTACCGCGACTTTGTATAATTCAACCCATGTACTGGAAGGAACGGTTACGCAAGTACGACATGAACAGAACGCTCAGCGCATAACACTTGCCGTCCTTTCGGGAGAAATAAATTCGGGTGAAACATTTATAGTTCGCTTTGAGGAAACAAGTGATGTGAGTTTTATCCTTGTACCAAATGGTGCTGTTAATCGTGACAATGACGGGTATTTCTTAAATCAAATCAGGCGGCGGCAAGGAATACTAGGTACAGAGTTTTATACGATACGTCAAGACATATTTATAGGCGGTTCTGATTCTACTCATACTGCGGTTATTAGGGGTATTCAAACTTTTGAACCTATTGCGGTATTAAGTGACAGACCATTTACACACGGGCAGACTATCAGACTGCAAAATGAGGGGGATTTGTTTGTTCGCTAAAATTGTATCATTTTGTTTTACCATTTTGATGTTGGTAGGGTTGGTCGCTGTATACATCTTGACAGGGCAACAGGAAGGACTTTTGTTGGCGATACCCAAAGTAGACGCAACAGTGTCTGTTGATTTAGCAGAAGCCATGAACGGGAATATGGCAATGGTGGAATCGGAGAATGGGTTTGATGTTGTTTGGGAAAGTAATGTCACGCTCACATATGAAATCAGAAGGGAAGCCCATGTAACCGCACTCCGCGCCGGATATGATGTTGTCTTAATCGGCACAAATCACACATACCCGATTGTGATGAATTTTCCTCTTTCAAACGGTACATTCTTTTGCAAAAATGCCACTTCGGAAGGGCATAGAGTGGCGATACTGAACGAACAGGCGGCATTTGACTTGTTCGGTGCTATGAACATTGCAGGAAATGTATTGCAAATTAACGGAGAACCATATTTGGTACTTGGCGTTATAGATGATGGGAATAGCGACAATCTTAATATTTTCATTCCGACTACGCGACTTAGTTATACGGTCGGGACTATTGCCACAAATTTAACGGACGGTAGTTTGTCGGAAGCTGTTGTCCGTAGCGAATGGCGGCAAATTGAAATAGATGAAAGACGGTATCACTTTATAAATTTGTACAGCCTTAGTATGGCAATTCGGAATAAGTTATATTTTGCGTTGGCTTTAATGGTAATCAGCTTGCTATGTATTGGAGTAAAGAAGATGCTTCAGGGTGCTGTTATTAAATGGCGCATGATTGGTAAACTCCATACGCAAATGTACATCGCAGGCATTCTAAAGAGCGCAGATTTTAGGAAATTTTCGGCATATGTTATCGCAATGCTTGTTATGGTTGCGGTTGGTGTAATCATTTTTACGCAAACTTTCAGCAATGTACTGTACACCATTGACGTATGGGAAGCGTTTGGTAATACAAACTCTGATTCTTTCTCAATTCAGATAGCAAAAATGAATACGCTTATGATTGCTTCAATAGGGATATTTGTTGGATTCATTGTATGTTTTGTTACTTGCATTTTATTTAACGCAAGAAAGGATGAGTTGAAATGAAAAAATCAATATTACTAATATTGTGATTTTCCTTTTTAACGTTATCGCTTGCTTCTCATACCCATGCACAGTCTGCGGAGCAATTGCAAAAGATATTGAAGTCGCTTTAAGCGGAGTATTTTTCGGGTTAATATTAGCGGGTTTCGATGGTGCAGACGGATTCCTTAATCAAGTTTTACAATCGTCTATGTGTAAAGGATTTAAGCAGATTTTCACGTAATTATATTGAAACCTGCGAGTTCTTGGAAAAGATTTTCCCCTTCATGGGAGTTCGTTTCGTGAGTATTAATGATGGTTATGATAGCAACTCCCCAAGCAGTACCACCAAAAGCATATCGCCTCATCGCTCACCTTTTGTTGGTAAAATTATTTGTGGTTGTTGTGGAAGGATTATGCCGAGGCAGGGATATAAAAATCTTTATCATTTTTGCCGAGGCACTAGGTTTAATTTTAACCAAGGTTGCTATGACGGCTGTATATAGAGGACTTGAAAAATGTTATCCTAGCCATCGTGAAAGCCGAAGCGCAGAAAGCTCTGGAGGTGCAAAAACAGCCGTTTATTTAGGTGTAAGCCAGGATGATAAAAACGAAGTTTATACAGGGCTTAGTTTTGTTGGGTAGGCCTGCACTTCGTTTAATTCTGCACGGGTTAGCTTGGTAATTTGCATAACTTTTAAAATATCGTCCCCAACTGCCAGCATATCCTTGGCTACACGTAATCTCTCATTTTTTCTGGTTTCATTAACCGCTTCATTAATGGCTTCTATCTTTTCTTCCTCAAACAATCTGGCTACCTTAGTCATTTTAATCCACCCTTTCACCATTTCAAAATATTCACGGTCTATAAACTTAACTAAAAAAAATATTTTATTCAGTCCTTATCTTTAAATTTGGAGTTACACAATTACTATTCCCCATTTTACGTGTTATAATGAGGAGAAAGGAGCATTCCCTAATGTCAAGTTTCATTTCCGATAAATGGCAAGACTATCAAATAATAGACGCGGGCGAAGGAGAAAAGCTCGAACGCTGGGGCGCTGTTACTGTTGTGCGTCCAGACCCGCAAATTATATGGCCGCGCTCAAAGCCCGTTGAAATATGGCGTAACTGCCATATGCATTATCACAGAAGCAAATCCGGCGGCGGCCGCTGGGAACATAAGAAGGAAACGCCCGCCCAATGGACTATATCTTACAGAGACATAAAATTTAACATAAGACCCACAGACTTTAAGCATATGGGGCTATTCCCAGAACAAGCCACAAACTGGGACTGGGCTGATAGTCTAATTAAAACAAGAAAAAATATACGAGTTTTAAATCTTTTCGGCTATACCGGCGGGGCAACGGTCTGTTGTTTAAATGCCGGCGCAGATGTCACCCATATAGATGCCGCTAAGGGTATGAATCAATGGGCAAAGGATAATATTGCGCTATCCGGCATAGAAGGCCGTTGTCGCATTATGACGGACGATGTATTTAAGTTTGTACAACGCGAGCTACGCCGCAAGAGCTTCTACGATGCGATAATACTAGACCCGCCCTCATATGGTCGCGGCCCGCAGGGTGAAATTTGGAAGCTTGAAAGCAAGCTATATGATCTTTTAATACACTGCGTAGCTATTTTATCTGAGGCGCCTCTATTTGTACTACTCAATACCTACACCACAGGCTTTACCGCCACCGCCGCAGAAAACGTTTTGCGCTTCGCCCTAAATAAAAAGAAGCTTGGCGGAAGTTTTTCTAGCTCGCCTTTGGGCTTACCCATAGCCGATACCGGGCTTATATTACCCTGCGGCATGTCCGTTAGGTGGGAAAGGAATTTGCAATGAAATTTATACTAAAAGGAAACATCTGCTACAGCCGTACAGCGCAAGAGTTGATCTGCTTAAAGGGCGCTTATGTGGTATGCGAAGATGGCGTTTCGCGGGGTGTTTTTACAAAAAATTCTGAAATTCCTGAAAAATACTCGTCGTTTCCGCTAACTGACTGCGGCGATAATATGATTATTCCGGGGCTATGCGATTTGCATATACACGCGCCGCAATATGCTTTTCGCGGGCTTGGAATGGACATGCCTCTGCTTGGCTGGCTTAACAGCTACGCATTTCCGGAAGAGGCCAAGTACGCAGATCTCAATTACGCCGACAAAGCCTACGATATTTTTGTAGAAGATTTAAAGCGCGGCGCCACCACCAGAGCCAGTATCTTCGCGAGCCTGCATAGCCCCGCAACGCTTCTTTTAATGGAAAAGCTTGAGAAAAGCGGCCTGATTACGCTGGTAGGAAAAGTAAATATGGATCAAAACAGCCCAGACTACTTACGCGAAGAAAGCGCTATGGCCTCATACGAATCGACCAAAAGTTGGATAGAGCAGACGCTTGGGCGTTTTGCGAATACCGCGCCTATAATCACCCCAAGGTTTATACCGACTTGCAGTAGTGAGCTATTATACAAACTAAAAGATTTGCAACAGGAATACAAACTACCAGTGCAGTCGCATATTTCGGAAAGCCTGGAAGAAATCGTCTGGGTTAGCGAGTTGCACCCCGGAATAGGCACATACGGCGAAGTATACGACAAGCACGGGCTATTCGGCGGGGCTGGAACGCCTACCATAATGGCTCATTGCATATACTCTGCTGAAATTGAAGAAAATCTGCTGAAAGAACGCGGAATATTTATTGCGCATTGCCCGCAGTCTAATACGAATTTATCTTCCGGAATTGCGCCTGTACGCAGATTTTTAGATAAAAATTTAAAAATCGGGCTCGGTTCTGATGTTGCCGGGGGCTTTAGTAGCTCTATTTTCCGCGCTATAAGCGATGCAATTCAGGTATCGAAACTGCGCTATTGCCTGGTCGATAAAAATGACGCGGCGCTTAGCGAGAAGGAAGCGTTTTACCTAGCGACAAAAGGTGGCGGTAGCTTTTTCGGAAAGGTCGGCAGTTTTGAAGAAGGTTACGAGTTTGACGCGCTTGTTATTGATGATGCTAGAATTGCCGGGGATTTTAGCCTGGAAGAGCGGCTGGCGAGGATTATTTATCTTTCGGACGATAGTTTTATAAAGGGGAAGTATGTAAGGGGTGGCAAGGTTTTTTAAAGGCCGTTTTGGGTTGTTGCCAAGAGGAAATTTTTTGACTGGGAAAAATACAGCAATAGCGTGATATAGTATGGTATTGCTATGCTTGTTTTGCGTTTAACAAAATCCTTTTCCGAACTGGCGAAGGATTTTGTTTATTTCCACTTTGCAAATCAACAAATTTCCAGAGAGGATGAACTCAATATGAAAAACTATATACCTTTATATGCAATTCAGCTATGTTATGCATTCGCTACTGCCATTTTGTCAATAGTGTTAATTAGCATGGTTTTTAATAACGGCGGCAGTGTCGCTATTTTAATGATATTTATGGCACTTCCGTCTATTTTGTTCAGCAGAACGATAGGTAGTCTATTAGACAAATACAATGCGAAAAAATGTTTACTTTTGCTATGTTGTCTGAACTTTTGCTGATTTCAGTAATGATGTTATGCGGTTTGTTAAGTTATAATATTTTCATATATATTTTTGCTTTTATGTCCTTTACAGTAGCTATTTTTATTGAATTGCTGTTGCAGATTAGCATTACACAACTTACACAAGAAAAGCATTATCTCAAAATGAACTCTGTCATGAGTTTGATAGAAAATATTGGCGTAGTATCGGGCCCGATATTAGGTGGTTATTTCATTTACCAAAATAATGTAATTGGAATCCTAATTATAACTACCTTTCTTTACACGATAATTCTTTTTTCGGCGTTTTTCTTGCAAACATCAATTAATGATAACAAAGACACCCCTCCCGATAAGGATGATAAATTTTTAGAGTCCAAAGCCACAAAGACTGCAAAAAAGCACAGAATTAAAAAGATTTTTTATGCCGTAGCCCTGTTTGGTTTTGCTATAAGTATAATAAACACAACGCAAATTGCATTTGTAATAGGAAGATATAATACAAATGAGTTTGGATATGGATTGACGGAATCTGCTTGGGGAATGGGGATGGCTATAGGTGCATCTGTCGTGTTTTTATTAAGTAAAAGGCTTAAGCCTTACTCAATATTTGGAGGCAGTTACATACTTATAGGCATGGCGATATTGTTGCTTTTCATGAGCCATAGCTTACCTTTTGCTTTAATTTTATTTTTGGTAATAGGCATTGGAAATATTATGGTTGCAATTGTATCAACCACTTTAATTCAACAAATGTCACCAATCAGAATTTTGGGTAAAAGTTTAGGAATGAAAACAATGATTTTTCAGGCTTCAACTCTGCTTTCTCTGACAATTGTTAGATTTTTGGATTGGATAATTTCTCCTCTTTGGTTTTTCGCTTTTGCTGGAATAATTTTCTTGTTAGGTGGGTTATCTATACTTCTTTTGCAGAAATAATCCAATTTTCTGTCTGCTCGTTTTTGCTTGGCGTTATAGCTGGCAAGTGCCTCACCGAAACATTACTATTATTCTTTATTCGTCAAAAATATTATGGTAGAATATGTATATAATTATTTTTCTGGAGATAATTGATGGAAACGTATGATGTAGCGTTCTTGCCAGGAATCAAGGGAGGATTAGAATTGACGGAGGGCAATAATATTATAAAAAACACAAGCCAACCAAATAACGTAGAAACTCTGCTTAAAGGATTAAAAACAATAGGGGTAATGGAGGGTGATGTTTTACTTGTTCATTCGTCATTATCGGCATTGGGCTGGGTGTGCGGCGGTGCGCCTACTGTTGTTGCGGCTTTACTCAAGGCGGTTGGCGTAAACGGAACTATTGCAATGCCGTCCTTTTCGTTAGAAAATTCCGACCCCAGCATATGGGGTGAATATCCTCCTGATAAACCTATAAGCAAAAGGCTTCTTCCGCATCCTGTTCCAAAAGAGTGGCATAATTTCATTCGGGAAAACATCCCGGCTTATGATAAAAATATAACACCGTGTTCAAAGGGCTTAGGTATAATAACTGAGTGCTTTCGCACCTATCCAGGAACGCTCCGCTCTGATCATCCTTCTGCATCATTTACTGCTAACGGGAATTATGCACAGGAGATAATTAAAAATCATCCGCTATCTCCTGTCCTTGGTATGGCAAGTCCTCTTGGCAATTTATATAAGTTAGGTGCAAAAATACTTATGATGGGTGTAAACTATAATAAATGCACTTCTTTTCATTTATCGGAATATATGACTAAAAAGTTTCCAAAAGTAACGCATTGCGGTGCTGTTTTTGAGAATGGAATTAGGGTTTGGAAAATATATGAAAATTACGATAGTAATGTTGATGATTTTGTGTCTATTGGTGAAGCTTGCGAAAATGAAGGTTTGGTTCAGTTAGGGAAGATTGGGGACGCTGATTGCAAGTTGATTGATATGAAAGGCGCTGTTGACTTCGGAGTAGAGTGGATTATTAAGAATATGGATAGTTGATAGCGCAAACCCTATTATTTCGGCGGATTTTACGATAAAGTTGAGGATTAGCCTGGATGTAGGAGCGAGAAGTGAGCGAGGCGAACGACTAGCCCCGGAGGCGTGGGAGTTATTTTTTTCTCCGGCAAATCACAACTCGCAAGGCGCACGAGCGGGCTAAACTGCGTGCCACTGGCACGCAAGCCCCCCGCGCTGTTGCTCAAACAAGTGATTTACCTGCGAAAAAAGTAACTCCCACGCCTCCTTTGGATAGGGTAGCTCCACCGGGCTCCGGTCGCCAACCCCTCCCAAAAACCACAACCAGTTGGTGACTGTGAGTCACCAACTGAAACCCACCCAACACCCAATTACCAAATTTTCATAAGCATACAAACCAACACCTAGGTAAAAAATACTCTCATAAAATTCTAAAAATTCAACAGCGGGGGGCTACAAATTGAACTTACAAGATTTTTGCTGGAACTTATTTAAACAAAGCGGGAACCCTAGCGCATACATGGAATATTCCCAGTCCACAAAAAAGCCACAAAAACCCAAAAACACCCACAAAACCAATGAATACTTTTAAAACCCGCGCTTTAATCTTACGGGAGTACGAGGCCGGAGAGTCTGATAAACGGTTGATTCTTTTATGCAAAGGCCACGGGCGCTTAACAGTCTATGCCCGTGGTGCCCGTAAGGTAAAGAGCAAGTTTCTTGCGGCTTCGCAAATGCTTACATATGGCGATTATGTTTTAGCCGACGGACGGCAGTTTTATTCCCTGTGCCAAGCAGAGGTAATTGAGAATTTTTATCCTATCCGTCAGGACTACGATCTACTATGCCACGCCCAAAAGATTTTAGACATTTGCGAAAAGCGCCTACCAGAGCGTACTCCCTGTGATGATACTCTGCTACTAACACTAAAAACTTTACAACATATAAGCAAAGGACAAAAAGACCCCCGGCAAGCGGAGGCTGTCTTTTTATTTCGGTTTTTTTTATTGAGCGGTCTAGCGCCGGAAATGAACGAATGCTGTGTATGCGGCGCAAATACAGATAAAATATTTTGTGACGAAGGGCTTATTTGCGCTAACTGTAGAATAAACAAAGCCACAATGCCACTATCAAGCGGCGCTATAGAAGCTATTACGCATATTCTAAGCAATGAGCTAAATACAGCGTTTATGTTCCAGGTAAACGATAGCGTACTTAAGGAACTTACAAAAGCCGCACAGCTTTGCTGGCTTGGCCACTTTGCCGGCTACCATTAAAAAAGCCAAGCGGTTCGTTCCAGTTACCGCTTGGCTTTTCGCTATCTTTCCTACTTCACTAACTTCCTGGCCTTAGCCAGAACATTTTCTACCGTAAAGCCATGTTCCTCAAACAACAACTCTGCCGGGGCAGATGCTCCAAAATTATCAATAGAAACTATATCCCCATCCAGGCCAATATATTTATGCCAGCCGAAGCTCGATCCGGCTTCTGCGCCTAGCCTTGCCCTTACGGACGACGGTAGTACAGATTCCCGGTAGGCTTCATCTTGCTCTTCAAATAGCTCAAAGGAAGGCATACTTACCACTCTGGCGTTTATTCCTTCGCCTTTTAGAACCTTTTGCGCCTCTACCATTAGCGCTACCTCTGAGCCAGAGGCAATCAAAATTATATCGGGCGTTCCGCTTTCATCGGAAAGAACATAGCCGCCCTTGTAAGCCCCTTTGCCGCTACCAGGCAATAGTGGCAGATTTTGCCGCGTAAGCACCAGCGCTGTAGGACTGCTTGTACGGCTAATTGCCATAGACCACGCCGCGGCGGTTTCACGGGTATCGCAAGGCCTTATCACTGTAAAATTCGGAATACTCCGCAAAGCGGCCAAATGCTCTATAGGCTGATGGGTAGGGCCGTCCTCCCCTACTCCTATGCTATCGTGGGTCATGATGTAGATAACAGGCTGGTTCATAAGGGCAGACAAGCGCATTGAGTGCTTCATATAATCGCTAAACACAAAGAAGCCAGCAACATACGCCCGTAAGCCGCCATGTATGGCCATTGCATTGGCAATAGCCGCCATCGCATGTTCCCGTACGCCGAAACGCAGATTGGTACCGGAGGTGGCTTCTGGCGAGTAATATTCCTTATCCTTCATAACTGCCTTGGTGGAAGGGGCAAGGTCTGCTGAGCCGCCTACTAAATTAGGTAGTACCGGGCTAAGTTTATTCAAAATAAGCTCAGATGAAATACGGGTCGCAAGCGCGCCTTCGTATTCCCAGAAGGACTTATCTTCTACCAGCTTTGTAAATTCTTCCGGCGGGGTATCGCTGTGCCAGGCCTCGTAGGCTTTGTAATCTTCCGGGTGGGCTATTTGGTAGTTGCTTAAAAGCGTCTGCCATTCCCGATTTTTAGCGGCTCCCTCAGCAGTATGCTTCGCGAAACGGGTCTTTGCATCTTCCGGAACGCTAAAGGCTTCTTGGGGATGGCCAAAATTATCCTTCATCAGCTTAATTTCATCGTCGCCAAGCGGCTCGCCATGCGCGGAGGCCTTGCCTTGCTTGTTAGGTGCGCCGTAGCCTATTTGCGTTTTTATCTCTATAAAAGAAGGGCGGCCGGTATCGTCCTTAGCGGCTTTAATGGCCGCTAAAATAGCCTCCATATCGTTGCCGTCCGTAAGCTTTTGTACATGCCAGCCGTAAGACTCAAAACGCTTACCTACGTCCTCGGTAAAGGCCAGGTCGGTAGAGCCTTCTATCGTAATATTATTTGAATCGTACAGCACAATCAGCTTATCTAGCTTTAATGTACCGGCTATTGAGGCGGCTTCTGAAGCTATGCCCTCCATAAGACAGCCATCGCCGCAAAGGTCGTATGTATAATGGTCTACCAGATCGTAGCCTGGCTTGTTAAAACGGGCGGCCAATATCTTCTCTGCCCAGGCGAAGCCTACGGCGTTGGCTATTCCTTGCCCCAACGGGCCTGTGGTTATCTCTACGCCCACTGTATGGCCGTATTCCGGATGCCCCGGCGTTAAACTGTCTTTTTGA
>Ga0209755_10003250_pt1 | contig 20643 bp, 18 predicted proteins | sample TergutCo191P1_FD_187301 | JGI IMG/M metagenome (GOLD analysis project Ga0209755, IMG submission 187301) | Cornitermes sp. P1 segment gut microbial communities from Petit-Saut dam, French Guiana - Co191P1 (SPAdes) (version 2) | ecosystem: Host-associated > Arthropoda: Insects > Digestive system...
ACGGTCACAGATTACTACATAGTACAGATTGGAAACCCCGTGGAAACGAGAAATTACAGCGCCTCAAGCTGCTGGGCCATCCTTGTGGTGCACGCCTCACACAATCTTCACATGACACGCATGCGATGCCACTACATGCAGACGTGACTTCCTCTGCCATCTATGGCCCAAAACACAGCCACCGAGCCAAACCTCCTACTACGAGTAATTCAGTCTCAGCAGCTTGTAGCGCTACGAGGCCCTGTTTCCACGGGAACATCGAAATTTCATCGGGATGGTTACGACACTCGCGCAAAGTATGACGCCTTTTGGAAAAGTAGAAGAGTGCTGAGCATCTGATGGTGTCATACGTAGACATACAGAAATTTTAGTACGATGTTCCTTTTATGTGCCTTCTCCCGAGCTTTCGAATGAGAATTCTCTAATAGATGGTCTCGGATATAGAGTTAAGTTACTTAAGAACAACAGGAAGTAAACGTCATTTCCTCTTCTTGTCGTCTGCTCTCGTGCTACTGGAAGTCCGAATTCAGCTAGTACGAAAAGAAGTTTTAGGAAATCTAGAAGTAGGTGGGATTTTGTTTAGACAGTTAAGTTTATTATGAGGCTTTTGGAAACTGTTTATGTGCCTTTAAATGTAGTGACTGCAATTTTTAAAGCACTTATACCCTGTAAGTTGGAGTTAATGTTATCAGTGGTATAACAGGGGCTGAAGTTACGGACGAAAAGCGTAGAAGAAATTTTTGTTGATCAGTCAAAATGCTTATACGCGTGGTAGGACAGTCAGAGCGTCTGATTTCCCTTCCAAAGTGTGTCTGTCTTTCAAAATTTGCTGTGCTCACTAAAATTAAAAGGAGGTTGCAAATGTCGGTTTTGTTGTTGTTGGATAATTACATTTTGTAACTACTATTAATTGTCTTTCATCAGTAATTATTTCCGGGGTATCATTGCCTTTCGCACTGTGAAGCATAAACATGAGTGCTGGATATTACTATGAAACATTTTTTTATGTAAGAAGGTAAAAAGAGAACGTAGACATTAAGTAATTGTGAGGTATGAGCGGTGAATAACTAGAAGTTAATAAAATTACAAGATTATAAATGGGGAATTTTCTGTTTGGCGACTATGTTTATGTGTCACTGAATTTGAAGTTTAAGATACAGTTGCTAGACCTAAAAATTATATGAAACATCACTGACAAAATATTATCTCAGCAGTCTTCATAAACCTGCATTGCCTTTAGGTTTTGTTTAAGTGTGGTAGCCAGAAAACAAGCTCATATTGCTGTAGCAATAAGCAGATCTCAGATTTATATTTTACTAAATTTTATTGCAGTGGGATATTTTCATTTCAGAAAATGGCAGGAGCTTCACATGTAGACGAATCTCAGTTCAAGGGTCTTTCTAAATATTTTAATTCAACTACTTCTACTGGCCGAGCCAATGTAAGTGTAATACATTTTTTGATTGTGTGAATACTCATTGCTTTTTACAAGAAATTTTTCAAATGTGTCATGCTGAATATAATTTGGCTGGTGGTTTTGATGACTAGGATTATACCTAAACGAAATCACTGTAAAGTAGTGTGGGATATGAAGTTGGAGAAAATTGTACATCACATATGCTGTCATGACATTTCTGGTACCAGATTAGCTTTACCATTCGGGTTACCTGTCAGCTGTTAACACCATCCACCCATCTGCTATCAAACCATATCTCATTACAGTATGACAAAACTGAGTAGGCTTCAGTGATCCATACAGTAGTAAAGAAACTGTGATGTATTTGTGGGAAGGATACTCAATAAGGAAGGTTCCCTAAGTCATAACAATTAAATTGCAGGTCATTATAATATGAAATGTAGCTTGTTGATTCCACTGAAGTATCATTACTTTCTAACATAAACCCTATCTTCATGAAAGTTTAAACATTTTGTTGTTGTAGAAATTGGGTTGTTGATTAAAGCCTTTTCCATGTACAGGACAGATGCAAAAACATACTTGGGGGATTGTGTTGAAAAATAATGATATTTAAGTGGGATTGTAATAAGCTTTGATTTAATATTGATGACCTACTGAATGTTACAAACTGAGCACCGCTTGCATACTCCTTGACTGATGTTCCAGATGTGAGTTTTGCCATTCCATTCATTATGATTCAAATACCACAGTGTGAACCAACAGATGCACACAGTATGTTAGAATTAAAGTAATATTACAATAAATCACTGGCCTGAAGGATGTACATGTTGACATACTTTATCATTATTGTAATTCTAAGGAATTGTGTGCATTTGTTTTTTATATTGTGGTTATTGTTCCGGTTGTGGTTTTGGTGTTTAAGCATGGTTAGGTCAGGTTAGGGTATTTTCAATTGGTTGATATAGGAGACAGTCCACAAATGTGAATAACATCTCTGAATGTACTGAATAAGCACTGATGGATAGGCAGCAAGAGATGATGTTCCAAATGGCACATCACCCTGAAGGCTGCCCTAGCTAGCGTGACACAAAATGTCCAGTTCAGCCCATGTTAGCTGTTAAAATACTCTGTTCTGTGAAGTTAGTTGCAGGTCTTTATTTCTGGTCAGTTTGACTTTGGTAAGCTTGTAATTCATGGACCTGGAGTAGTGTAGTCAGTATTGTGAATAGGCTGCAGCTTGGATTAATGCAGCAGGGGCCAGAGACTTTTCTCTTATCCAGAGTATCCATATTGGCTCTGGGGCCCACCCATTGTCCTAGTCAGTGGATACTGGGGGCACCTGCAGTGGGTGTGAAATGGGTGGAATAGGAGACTGAGCATTCACTTTCACCCAGAAGCAGGGTTAAGAATTGGTGGGCTGCATCTTTTGTCCCAGTATATGGTGTGACAGCATGCACAGGGACAACTTTATGCCTTTTTACCTTTTGGTAATTGTGTAATTCACCTATTTTATACGTATGTGAAATTTGGTATCTCATGTTGAGGAAGAGTGTAGGCTGCTAGTGCCTAAGAATAGGGTACTGAGGAAAGTACAGTAAAACCCATGAAGTTGGCCACCCTGTTAAGTCAGCCACTTGTGTGAGATGGCCACACTTTGAGGAATCAGCAAGTTCTTTTGATTGTTTACATGGTCTTTACTCCACAAGTTGGCCACCTATATATCTTGAATCTTCGCCACTGTTTCACATTTTGTGCTGTGCTTTGTGCGTAAGTTCAACCTCCTGTTGGTCAACCTAAAGGGCAGTATTGTTTTTTGTTTTCAGTCATTAGCATAACTACCTGTTCTCCAATCCAGCTCCATCCTTTTTCCACAAGTATGGGCAACAGATTGGGATAATCTGGTGGCAAATGACACATTAATATTCTTGAAGACCCTATATATTGGCAAGGTTTGTACCTGCCTACCATCTGGACACAAGTTTCTGCACTCTGAACTGTGTGTTTGCACAACCAATCATTGCACAGTTCCATTTTCATAGTGCCACATGGTTTCCATAAGTTGGGCAGCTTTGATTGGACTCAGGGGTGGCCAACACAGACAGGTTTCACTGTACTTGGAACTAAGAGAGAGGAAGTAACGGAGGTCTGGAGAGAGTTACGTAATGAGAAGCTTCATGATCTGTACTCCTCACGAGACTATTTGGGTGGGGCATGTGGCATGTATGGGGAAGTGGGGGATCTAGAATGGTAGACTTCTTGGAAGTCCTAGGTGTAGATATGAGGATATGTTAAAATGGATAATGAAGTAACCGGATGGAAGGACACGGACTGTGTATTCATCTAGCTCGGAATACAGACAAGTGGCAGGCTGCTGTGAACATGGTAATGAACCTTCAGGTTCAATAAGATGTGTGGAATTTCTTGACTAGTTGAGGAGCTGTTAGCTTCTCACTAAGGACTGTGTTCCTTGAGTAAGTTAATTCTGTAAGTGCTGTTTCACATATATGTACTTAGATAAGCAATTGTTTAACAGTGTACTTCATTTCTTGTCACACACTTGTGACAGTAGCACTTTCCCAACTCCTGGACATTGTTGTGTGTTGATGTTTTATCTGTTGGTACATGCAGTTGTCCTTACATATGCTGTTAGTCATGCATACATTCTTAGTTTCAGATGACATGAATTTATGAAGTTGTCATTGACACTGTGAAAAAATGAATAACTGTTAGAAACTACTAGGCATGTAGTACTGACAAATGTGATGTAAAGGTTTGCTAAGAAAACTACTACCCAAAATTAATGTGTTATTTCTGCAGATGAAGTTACGCAAAATCCTTGCATTTGTATATGTTTTTCTGTTTGTCTTTCTGTGTAAGACATATTTTTTATATGTCTAGGTGGCAAAAGCTACATATGCTTCCCTAGGACTGCTCATCTTGTACTTCACCTTGAAGCCGAAGAAGCAGCCGACTGCAAAGTAGATGTGTAGTAAAATAGTGTGAAAATCATAGATGATGTTATGATACTTATAATATCATACTGTAACATACGTAAAATGATAATTTATTTCTCATATGGGATGAAATTAATGTTGTATTTTGGAGCAAAATGAAAGATGACATTATAAATATATTACAGTATTTCTTTTATAGTGTTTATGGCTTAGAATAGTTCATGGCTCTTCTCCAGGATTACCTGTGGTTTTTCTGTCATCAGAGTTGGCAACAATGTTTATTCCTTATTTCAGACCTTAATTACTTCTCTCATCGCAGTATGTTTATAACAATAATTTACTAATTTTGGTTTTTGTGTTCTTCATTCTGGACTGATGGACCCCAGTTTGTTTCTCCTAGTGTGTATGATCTTGAAAAAAAATGGAGCTGCATTTTCTGCTTTGCATCTCTTTGGGAACATATTTTGCTAGGTGCAGGGTGTAGGTTGTCTTTCTGTTGTATATGTTAAGTGATGCTTTCAGATGTTTCCAGGTAGATTCTGAGGTGCTGGTGTTTGCTGTAGTGGTTTTGTCAATGAAGATTATAGAATAGTGTACCATTGGGTGGGAGCATTCTTCATCAAGAATATCAAGGGAAGGATGTGTGAGTGAAATTAAATAATTTGTGTACATGGTTGATTTCATTACAAAGTCATCAGTTTTGTTTGAGCAGGGTAATGTTTCTTTTCAGTGATTTTACCACACCATCACTCATATTTGTCACTGATTTTGTCTGTTTTGCACATCTTTGTGTTGTCACATTTGTGGCGTTTCATTTTTTATTAGTGGAATGTCTTGTAGGAATGGTATTCATCATCATCAGACCTTTTACTCCTTGTGGAGCGTGGGGCATCCATGAAGAGCTTCCAGGCGTTGCGGTCTCCAGCTATCCCCTTGACCTTGTTCCATGATCTTCTTGTGCTTCTTATCTCATCCTCTGTTGTCCTTCACCACATTCTCTTCGGCCTACCTCTCCTTCTGTATCCCTGATGATTCCAATCTAATGCAATTTTCTCTATTGCTCCTGTTTCTTTACATAATGTGTGTCCAATCCAATTCCATTTTCTTCTTTTTATCTGTTTTTCCAATGACTTCTGATGGGTGATTCTCCATAGTTTTTCGTTCATAATCTTATCAGTCCATTTTATATTCATTATTTGTCTTAAGCATTTATTTACAAATATCTGTAGTGTTCTTGTTATTTGGTTGGTAGTTTTCCAAGTTTCACAAGCATATAATAATACTGATTTTACATACGAGGTCCGACAGTAAAGTAATGAGACTAATTTTTTTTCTTGCTGTACTGGCAATACTACAGCCCACCAACACAGACAGCCATTTACCTTGATCCTTGCTCTATCTCGACTTCCAGTGGCATGCCTTTGCAGTGACTCATTGTGGAGTAGGTGCCTGACATGTCAAGACGTGTTTGTGAACCTCGTCATGAAAATGGAAGCACGGGATATCGCTAAGCGGTATGCCATCTTTTTTTGTGTTAAACTCGGTGACAGTGCCACCACAACACAAGGAAAACTTCAGCAGGCCTTCGGAGATGATGGAATGTCAAGAGCACAAGCCTTTCGCTGGCACAAAATGTTTTCTGAAGGCAGAACCATCGTTGAAGATGAGCAGCGCAGCGGATGGCCATTAACAACACGGACAAGTGACAACACAGCACAGATACGAGAACTTGTTCGATCCAATCAAAGATTGACAGTCAAAATTATTGCTGATGAAGTGAACGTGAACAGGGAAGCTGTTCATCAGATACTAACTGAAGAATTGGGGATGAGAAAAATTTGTGCCAAGATGGTGCCCAGAAATCTGACAGAGCAACAGCGGGATGCGCAGGTGAGCGTTTATGCAGAACTGCTGGAACAAGTGGAAGCTGACCCAGAGTTAATGGAGCGAGTTATCACTGGTGACGAGAGTTGGTTTTTCCAATATTCCAATATGATCCAGAGACCAAATACCAAAGTTTCGAATGGCGTTCGAAGGGATCACCAAGGCCAAAGAAAGCACGCATGTCCAAGTCAAAAGTGAAATGCATGCTTGTGTGCTTCTTTGATTCCATGGGTATTGTTCACAAAGAGTGGGTTCCTGCTGGACAGACAGACAATCAATATTACTACAAAGATATTTTTGAAAGACTCAGAAAGAGAGTCGTATGGATTCATCCAAACTTTGCCACAAACTGGATCCTTCACCACGACAATGTGCCAGTCCACGCAGCTTTCTCTGTAGCACAGTTTTTGACATCCAAAGGCATTATGGTGATGCCGCATCCTCCTTACTCACCTGATCTCATGCCCTGAGACCTTTTTATTTCAAAAAGCAAAATCGGCAATGAAAGGACACCATTTTGAATCAACAGAAGACATCCAGAGGTATGAAACACAGGCCTTAAACGACATTCCTCAAGCTGCGTTCCAGGAATGCTACAAACAGTGGCAGCACCGCTGGAAAACGTGTGTTCAGACACAAGGGATGTACTTTGAAGGTGGCCGTATTTTAGTTGATGAATAAATAGAAATAAAACTCTTTTTTGGAACCAGTCTCATTACTTTACTGTTGGACCTCGTATGTATTGAATATTTGTATTTTAACTTCTTTTGATATGTTGAGATTTCTCCACACAGGATACAGCTGAACAAATACACCATCTGCTTTCTTGATTCTATTTGCTACATCTTCCTCTCTTCCTCCGCTTTCTGACAACGCACTTCCTATGTATACAGAGGATCCAACTTTTTCAATTTCCATTTCCTCTAAACTAAATTTTTGCATATTAGATTATTAACTCTCATCCCCGTCATCTTGTTTATGTTAATATGCAAACCAACTAATTCGGCTTCCTCTTTTAGTCTCTTTAGCTTTTCTTCCATATTGCAAAATCTCTTGGCTAACAGACAAATATCATCTACATAGTCCAGATCTTCCAGTCTTTTCTTCATAGTCCACTGTATTCTGCTTTTCTTTAAACCTTTCAATCTTTTCATGACTGTGTCTAATATCAGCAGAAATAGGGTTGGGGGTAGAATACATCCTTGCCTTACACCATTTCTGACCCCTATAAAGTCTGAGAGCTTTCGTTCATGGGGAAATTTTGCACTTAAATCCATCATACAATATTTTAATTATATGGATAATCTTCGTTGGTATACCATACTCCTGTAGTGTGAGCCACAGTATTTTTCTCTTCATGGAGTCAAATGCCTTTTCAGAATCGATAAAGGTCATGAATAGAATTCTATACTTTGTTCTAGAATTCTCCTTAAAGTGTTTATTAAATCAACACAACTTCGGTGTTTGCTGAATCCAGCTTGTTCTTTTTGGAGGTGTTGTTCCGCTGTATTTTGTGTTCTATTTAAGATGATTCTAGTCAGAATTTTGCTTGGAATACTTAGAAGGGTAACTCCTCTCCAGTTATTACAGTTTGATAAGTCTTCTTTCTTCGATATCTTGATAATTAATCCTTCTTCCCAATCCTCAGGGATCTTCTCCTCCTTCCATATTTTCTCCAGTAGAGGACACAGCATTTCTGCAGTTATTGTAGGGTCAACGTTTAGTACTTCCGGATATACATTATCTAAACCTGCTGCTTTTCCATTCTTTAACTGTGACAAGGCTAACTGTATTTCAGTTTTTTAGGAGGGTCCAAGTTTACTTCACCATTTTCACTATTATCTTCTACGTTTCTCATTTCTTTCTTACTTCCTATGCTGTTATCATCTTTGTTAAATATTTTGGAAAAATGTTCTTCCTGTCTCTTCAGTTGTTCTTCTTGTGTTGTTAAGAGCATTCCTGGTTTAGTTTTCACTGGTCTATTCATCCTAAATTTTCTTTGAGACAGCTGTCTTGTAATACTATGAAGCTCCCTTATGTCTCCTTTCTTTTCCACTTCTTCTACAAGTTTTGCTTGTTCATTTATCCAGCTTCTCTTGTCTTTCCCAATGCTTCTCTTTACTCTCTTGTTAATTTCTGAATACTGTGTTTATGTACTAATTTTCTGTTGTCTCCTTTTGCTCCTATTTACATTTTCTTTTGCCAATATTCTTCTTTCTGTTTCTTTCCATGGATCTCCTTCTAAATCTTTTACTAATTGCTATATGGCCAATTTGATTTTCCGTTGTATTATCAGGGAGACCCATGACACTTAATGGCATGTTTTATGAGGAAATACTGTTCCTCCTATAATCAAGTCACAGCTAGCACATAGCTCACTAAATAGTTCACCATTTTCATTCATGTTTTCAATTCCATGTCTACCCATGACGCGTTCCAAACCTTCATTGTTTGATCCAATTTTGGCATTCATATCCCCCATCACTATGATTACATCCCTTTTTTGAATTGCGATTATTGTTTCGTGTAGTTGCTGGTGGAATTTTTCTTTCATATCCTTGTCTGTCATTTCTGTTGGGGCATAACATTGGATAATTATTAAACTGCAGATTTTTGTTTTAAAAGTGCTAATATTATCCTTTCCGAAATTGGTGACCATTCCATTAAGCTTCTTCAGGCTACTTTGTTCATTAGGAAGCCCACTCCACTTCTATGCTCTATATCTTCACCAACACCTGAGAATATCAGGAAGTTTCCAGTTTGTGTTTTTATCTCACTGTTCTCTTTCCATCATGTTTCACTCAGACCCATAATATCCATCTTATAGCTTGTCATTTCTTTCTCTTCTTGCTTTAATTTGCCATACAATGTCAATGTCCTTACATTCCAAAACCCTATTCTCGTTTTTCCATTTCATGCCAAAGAGGTCACCTCTCATATCAGGCTGTTTACTCTTCATTTCAGTTTCTTTAATAATAGTGTTTAATATGTGCAGGTTATTAGCCTACAGCACCCGATCTCAGTGATGGGGCTGCCATCTAAGCCACTGAGCAGGCTGATTTTCTTTTTGGGAAGGAATGGTATTGCTTTCCTTTAAATCGATAGATGAACAATTTAATTGGAATTCCATGTTGTCTTACAAGACTTTGATGAAGTAATCCCTTTGGGTTATGCAGTATATCTTAGTTGCTTCTGGTATCTTTTTATCATGTATGATCATTCCTAACTCATCATTTTTTGTGTATTATTTTGAACCATTGCCTTCATAGAGTGTGCCACAGTCATAGTCAGCATGACATTATGATGACATACTTTTTTTTGGGGAATACATGTAGGTTAATAAAATATATTTGAAACATAATAGCTTACACTGAACGTTATACCTGTGGGTAATGTTAGTTGTACATTAGTGTGTAAGTAACATATTACCAACAGGAGTGATTTGTTGTGATGTTTGTTAGTGTATGATGACATAGGCACCATTGTACATGTATCAGGTAGTGAGCATACTTGTTAGCATCAGTCTTGTGGTTCAATGATTATGATTTCTGCTTACATATTTCAGGATTAATGGTTCAGTTCTTTAGGGGTTCATCAGTTTCAGCAGTGTTTTTGCAGTGTGGGTGTAGTGATTTGAAGTGGTATATGAAGGCAAGAGAAAGAAGGTAGAGGGATAAAATGTATTAGGAAAGTCTATTCTTGCTTCCACTGCCTATATTTTAATATGTGCTGCCACCTGTTTCCCATCTTTGGTATTGTCGTAGTATGTGTTCTTATTACATGCCATCCACTGGGTGTGCTGAAGTTGTGCTTTCTGTTGGCAGTACCGATTTCAGGTAATCCTGGATTAGTTTCTGTTTCAATATTAAGTCATCACCAGACTTAAAGATACTGCTCCTTGAGGATGTGACACCATGTAGTTCGGTAGATGTGTTTCAAGTAGTGCTGCACAACTACCACTGTTCTTCTACTCCAACTGCATATCCTAGCTTTCTTTATATAAGCCCCATTTTTTGTGTACCACTTACTCTTGAACTGCCCTGGCTCCTTGTAGACATTGGTAAGTTTATATACCAGTGTACGTGGCATCATGGTAGAAGACTGAAATGTTTATCTATCCGCACAATCATAGCTACTGCTACCCCTGACCTTTTCCTCTTGTGAGCAGTGGTATGCCACCACTTGTTAATCATGCATACAAATGAATGTAATGTCAGAATAACATAGTGGTATATGGCAATGAACAGAGGTTCCCTGTTTTGTGAATTTTGTCCGACAAAACCCTTCACTTCGTTAAAGTGTTCGGCTGGTCTCAAATTTACACTGGCTGCATATCTGGATAACAAAGCTGCTATAATGAACTGCTAACATATGGCACATGTGACCTCAACTTAATTTTACTTTGAAGCATTTTCATGAACCATGTTTGTGATGTTTTTTCATACTGATTCTGTGTAGAAATGCAGCCTGCACTTAGTGCTGTTAATGTCAGAATGACAATTTGAACATATCTACTTTTAATGATCATGTCATTAGATGTATTAAATGAGATTCTACAAAAACCTGCTGTGGTTTCTGATTAACGTTTTGTTAAAAATATCCAATATTTTTCCATTCAGTTAGAATCATCTGACATACAGTTCACATAATGGGTTTTTAAAACTTGTGAAAGATCAATTACGTGGACATTAGATAATGCCTACATGCCATGGTTTAACTTTAGCAAACTCCAAAATAAATAATTATTAGCATGCTTTCATATAAAAATCTATGGAATTATTGTACCATTGACTTCAAACATGTATTTTAGTGGTGATGAATTTAGACAGAACAACATGACTCATGCTGTATTGGATACATTGTAGGTGTAGTTACTGTTTATTACTGTTTAATACTGTTTATTACCTGCTACAGGAGGGCTTAGAAGAGTATTACATCACAGTATATGTGCATGTTATTCAATTACAATTATAGTATCCTCTATCTGTGTAAGTAAACTGATGGCCAGGTTATATTATGTGGTAGTGACTTTTTGTCCTTCAATCACATCAAAACTCACAACCACACAAGGTCTTGGAAGTATGAGTGCAGCTGAAACACTAAAGAACAGTTGTGTTAGAATATCTACAGTAACATTTCTGAAATTACACACAACAGATCTGCATGAAATTTTGTCTCTAAGTTGATATTGGTTTTTACTGGGTCAGTGTATTCCACCATATCATATATGAATCTTAAATCGGATGTGGGTTGTATGAAAAACAGCTCATTCCACAAGACAAAACACAAACTCTTTAGAATTTGTAATAGTTTTCCATAATGAAGAAACTGAAGGAAAACATTTGATGATTTTGCCTCTCACAGTTGCTGTGCCATGTAACAGGGTTATTGCTGTGAAATGCCTGCAAGTATTAACCCTGAAGGCCAGAATCCCTGCTGTCAACTTACTTACTACTCCAAGGAGCAGAGTTCTTATTGAGAAGGTAACTGGTTCTCAGCTAGTCAAGAAATTCCCATTGTATGGAACCCGAAGGTTCATTACTGCATTCACAAGTGCCCACCACCTGTCCCTATCCTGAGTCATCAATGTTATGATCATGATAAGTGGGCCCTGTCACCACGGCATGACATGTCCTCAGGTTGCGGATGGAGGAACAACCTCAAATATAGTGGGTACCTGCGAACATATTGAATAAGCTGTTGCGAACAGCAGACATGGGGTGGTGCTGCATAGTGGGGGTTGAGCGAGGTGCTAACAACTCCTGACCGTAAAAGTGTATCATGTTGCAAAACATCCACAAAGGCCTCGGACCTAGACTTGATCCTCAACATCAACACTCGTGGAAATAAATCGTGCAAAGAGTGATGTGTGGTTATCATTTGCCGATCCTGTTGAAGGACATTTAATGTTCATAAAATTTCGGACATGGAACTAAATTGCAGTTGTGGGATATGACACCGCGGCACTGAGTTTGAGACAACGTAGAGGTCGCGCTTTGAACGGCCAAACTACGTAAGAAGAAGCACGCTGGGCCATATTCCAGAAATATGGAAACGTCAACTATAATCAACCAAAATCTCCAACTCCCATGTGCTACTACCACCAACGATACTCTGTGGTTCTATCTAAGTAAAATTCAGAGTAATTTCTAATTCTCTTGCTTGCAAACATAAATTTCTCGGTACATCCTTTTAGCACACCTTAAGTTTAAGGGGACCACGTAAATGCACGTAAACATCTTGCATTCAAGGAAACGATGTCCACTTATACGATATTATTTGTAATTTTTATGGTGGTTTAAGTTACAGATTAGAGTAGATGTCGCGAAGAAAGGCACTGACATTCTGGTGCAACCACTGCTTTCGTCGTAGTTTGTCAGACTACGCGCTACACGTTTTGAACCATTTAGTTCATGGCCAGGAGCTTCTTTAGTTTTCTAATGAGTTTCTTTACCAATGTTCTGTTGAAATTACTGGCACTTACTGGTGTCATATTGTCAGCTGGTAGAACCTTGTAACTTTTTTGACGCGTCCGCGTATCTGACTGCATGCATTACAAAAGCGCTATCGTATGTTGTCAGAAAACGTAGGAAAGTCAATTTAATTAGAAGGGTAAGACAGCCCTTGATAATGGGATAAAAGTTTCGAAATCTGGTGGAGCGCAGTGTAACAAAACTACAATAAATACAGTGGTTATATAACACAATTCTGTACCCCTCGCCAAATATCAGGTGATCCACTGAAGAAGAATGGGATGGGCGGAGCATGTTGCACGTACGGTTGACAGGAGAGATGCATACAGGGATTTGGTGGGAATATCTGAGGGAAGGATACGACTTGGAAGACCCAGGCGTTGGCTGGAGGATAGTATTAAAATGAATATTCAAGCAGTGGGTTTGAAGTATGGATTGAATTGGTCTGGCTCAGGTCAGAGACATCTGGCAGGCTCCTGTGTATGGGGTGATGAACCTTCAGGTTACATAAAATGCGGCCAATTTTTTGACAAACTGAAGACCAGCTATTTTCTCAGGAAGGACCCTAGTCCATGAATTTAGTTATGACATAACTTACGAACTTATTTATTAATATTAAGTTATGAATTTTATTGTAGTTTCATTTGATGTGTGTGTAATGTAACACAAAACCTAAAAAGTCACATATCACCAGGTATTGATCAAATAACAGCAGAATTGATTAAAGCAAGGGGTAGAACACTTCACTATGAAATGTATAAACTTACTCTTTCTATTTGGAATAAGGAGGAATTGCCTGAGGAGTGGAAGGAGTCGATCATAGTACCTATCCATAAGAAGGGCGATAAAACAGTTTGTAGTAATTATAGGGGCATATCATTTTTGCCAACTACGTAAAAAATTTCATCCAACATCCTGCTCTGAAGGTTAACTCCATATGCAGAGGATATTATTGTGGATCATCAATGTGGATTTCGACGCAAAACTTCGACTACTAATCATTTATTCGGGAACAGTTTTAACATATCAAAATTCTATTCGGTACGAAATTAAGAACAGATTGAAGCGAGGGAATGCTTGCTATCATTCGGTGCAGAATCACTGTCATCCAGTTTGCTATCCAAAAACTTAAAGATTAAGGTATACAGAACTATAATTTTGCCTTTTGTTTTGCATGGATGTGAAACTTGATCGCTGACAGTGAGGAAGGATAGTAGACTGAGGGTACTGAGAAGAATATTTGGGTCTAAGAGGGACGAGGTAACAGGGGAGTGGAGAAAACTACATAATGAAGAGCATAATGATTATACTCCACACTCAATATTGTGTGGGTGATAAAATCGAGAAGAATGAGATGGGTGGGGCATATAGCGCATATGGAGGATGGGAGAGGCGTGTACAGTGTTTTTGGGGGAAGTCTGAGGGGAAGGAGACCGCTGGGGAGACCCAGGTGTAGAAGGGAGGATTATATTAAGATGGATCAGAAGGAAGTGGGATGTAGGGTTATGGACTGGATCAAGCTGGCTGAGGATAGGGACAGGTGGCGAGCACTTGTGAATGCGGCAATGAACCTTCGGGTTCCATAAAATGCGGGGAATTTCTTGACTAGCTGCAAACCGGTTAACTTGTCAAGAAGGACCCTGCTTCATGGTGTAAGTAAGTTATGTAACACGTTCATGTTCATGATCTGTTGAGAGTGTCTCTATCCTAAGGCTTGTCGGATAAGGATCTATGGAATGTATTTCAAATAAATACAAATGTCACTGACTACAAAAATGTTTGGCATGCGTATGCCAACTATGGTGTTGATACCGTGGGTTACGCCACGGATGAGTCGCTACCATTGAATATTGCTACCAACAAATAATATTTACCTTCTCATCCCTGATTTACCGTTGGTGTAAGTGTGTGTCTTGTTTAGCGTCTGTCGTGGCGGTTGTAGTATGTAATACAATTAAGTGCAATGGAAGGAGTAAGGATTTTAGCTGTTACAAGGGGGTTCGGGAAGATTGGGCTGTGAAACGTCAGTGTTTGTGTAGGTGAGTTTCACTGGTTACACGTGGGGGTACCATTGAAAATTACGATCCACCAACATAACCTTCGAACTCTGAGTAACTGCTAATGAAAGTTCAGGTCACTACGTTGCTTTGAATCGGTTTTCAGAATTAGGTCGTGTCGAGTAATAAAGATTTTTCGACGTCTGGGGAAGCGTTTCCGTGTAAGAATCTTAATTTTTTAATGCGTCTTAATTCCAAAAGCCGAAGTAAAACTTTTGAACTATCCACTAAGCGTAAGGGGGATACGTAAGTAGTTTGAAATTATTAGGTCATATTTGTACTCAGTCGTTCATCAGGATTTTAAAACTAATTCTTTTGATATAAGCTTCTTCAGAACGGTGACGTAACTGGGAAAGTAAATGAAAAGAGAACTATTTTGCAAGGTATTATTGCGCTTGTTTCGTGTGTCTACCCGATTTTATTACATTAAATTAGTTTTTTACAAGTAGATGGAGACGTATATACATAGAGATACAAGGTTTAACGTTCTCAGAGCGACGTTAAAGCGGTGTGTTGTGTTGGGGTTGTATTTACCGTCATCTTCAGGAACAGGATGGGTCAGCATCCAGAAGACTTGAGAGTTTGTCCTTATACATGTATAAATGTGTCTTTAATACATGTTAGTCAGATTTTGCCACATGAATTCGAATGTCAGTACTTCTTTTTTTTTGAGTCTCGGTGTTCAATTCTTAGCCCAGAGACTAGTTGTCTTGACACCATTTTAGGTGGGTTTCTCTCCTTTGTCCAGAAAAATGTTGGGGTAGTATGCAAACAATGCCATTATTTAATCATAATTTTTCACTCACATTTTTTGAAATTTGTATAACTTCATCATTAGTGCTTTTTCAAAATAATTTGTTTATTGTGTTTTCCAAGTGTGACATTTGCATACATTGTCTGTAAGAGCGAAATCGGCCGTAAAATTTATAATTATGTGTATGGCTACAGCTGTATAATGTTCTTTTTACATTTTCTCATACTTAAAGCTTGATGATAACTGTTTTGTGCAGCTGAAACACATAGCTGCTATAATAAAAGTTGTGTGTCAACAGACTGTTATCGCATGCTCCATGAGCAGAATGGGTATATTACACCTTATGAGCATTATAATTTATTTGAATTCAGTTCTTACAATTCCTAAGGGTACATGCTGATTAACACCAGACTGTCACTACCTCCTCATTTAATTTTGTAGTCTGTTTACTGTAATTATCAGACCAATACAACAGCATAAATATTCTGACATTCATTTATTTCTCATTTACATGACATGTTTTTGCTGATAGTTTCAGCCATCATCAGGAGATATTACAAAAATAATAGAAGGCAGTAAAACTGATAAGTTCAGTACTACCTCTTATATTTTTGTAATATCTCCTTTGTATTGTATTGGTCTGTTAATAATATAAAAATATAAAAGGTAGAACTGATAGAATGTTAGTTCTATCAGTTTTACCTCTTTTATTTTTGTAATATCTCCTGATGATGGCCAAAACTGTCAGCGTAAACATGTCGTGTATATGAGAAATACATGAATGTCAGAACATTTATGCTGTTGTATGGGTCTGATAATTATAGAATACATCAATTTAATAAATGCAACAGGATGACTTTATTCAAGGTTAATTTTGTACATATCCTCCGTGTGTAACTTTAGGGTATACTGTGGGTTACCTATATACATTTGTTTGTAGCTGCTAGGGCTTGATATCCTTTTGCTATGGTTGGTGTTTTCTGTTTGCTCCGTCCTCTCATGCTTTCTGACATAACTCCTAGATAATTAAATTTATCATCTACCTCAATATTCTGTGCATTCATTCCCATCTGTCAGTTGCCTTCAATTTTCCTCTTGTCTTATATACCGTTATTTTAGATTTTTTCTAATTACTCTTCAAATTCCAGTTTTACAGTATTTACCTACTAGTTAAATTTTCTTTTGTAAATGGTGATGTAGTCAAGTCAATTGCAAATAACAGTCCCGGTAATCTTAAACCATTTGTCACTGAGGAATGTGTTCCTTCTATATCATTATAATCAGTATAATTTATAGAGATATTAAATACATATGGACTGAAACCATGACCTTGATGGACCGTTTTTGTATGAGGTGCACAGCTGGATATTTGGGTTTCTCCACACTTTGCGCAGAATTTTATATCCAGGTACATTTTTTTATACAATTAATTTTGTTCTCACCCATATATTTCTCATTTTAAACCATAAACCTCCATTAATGGAGTCACATCCCTTTTCGAAATACACAAAATAGCTATATAATCTGCCTCCTTTTTTTTTTTTTACAATTATTTATTAACACATGTTTTAATTAAAATATATTATCTGCAGTTCTTTTTTTCTTTAATAAATCTTGCCCTAAAGAAGGTCAGTTTTTATGATGCAGCAGCCATTCTCTTAGCCTAAAAGCTCTAATTGCTGAATTTATTTTCCTAAAAATTGGTTCTGGTGAAATTCCTGTATAGTCACTGGACTCCCTCTGATTTCCCTTCTCTTTATAGACTGGTTGTATTAATGCAGTTTTTCCATGCTGTTGGAAATTCGCTTTTGTTTCTAATCACATCAAACAATTTCATCAAAATGTTACTTCTTCCACCTTTTGTAACTAATTTCTTCCTTGCCTATGATAGTGTGCGATCACATCCTGTTATTTTTTATACTCCAAATAAATTTGTTCACTTTTTGTATTGTAAAATTGTCTTCCAGTTCATCTGTATGATCCAGACCTAAAATCCAAATCTCCTTGAGTAACACCAATTTGTCCTCTAGTAAACGACATGCAGAAGTATTTAAACCAGCTCTCTGGATTTAAAGTTTGAGTTTATGAACATTTCTTCAAAATGTTTTTCATTGTCTCTCAAATTTTTTTTGTTATTTCGTTTAATTCAGTGATTCATCTGTTCTGATTTCTTTCTTTTCGTGCCATCCTTGACATCTTTTCTTCTAAAAGTTTTTCATATTCCATGATACAACTGCAGTATCCACTCCTACAATTCTCACCACCTCCCCTTTTGTACTCTTTCAGTGCCATCATCTCCCATTTTGTATTCTTTCATTGCCCTTTTAACTTCTCTTTTCTTTGCTTTCCATGTCTCATCGTACCAATAATCCCATTATTTAAACTTTGTAGTTCTGATTTTCATTTTTGTCCTTGCTGTACTAACCATGCCATGTAACATGTTTGCTGTTTCGTCTATTCTGCCTCTAGCAACGATGTCCCATATACCACACATATAGGTCTTTGCTCTCTCTGTAGTGTTATTCAGTCTCTCAATAAAAACATCTTGTTAGCTGTTGTTCTGGTTGTATCTTAATACTCTTATTTGTGTTTGATAAGTAACATTTGTGTTATTATTTGTATCTTCTTTTGTATTTTGTAATTCTAATAACAACAACACTACATGAGTAGTAATTTTCTTTACCCCAATATTGAAGTCTAATATATTATTAATTACACCTACAGAAGCTAATGCATAGTCTAACACATTACTACTCAATTTATTTTTAAAAATAACTTCCTTTTTATATTAGATTGAGATTTTCTATTCAAAATTTTGAAATTAGTAATTTTATAAAATTATACCTATTTCCTTCCTTCTGCATTACATCTTTTGTCATTACTACTTTTGTTTTTGGCAAAATTATAGCTTTCAGCATTACAGTTTACACATACATCAAAAGTTGTGGCAGTTCTACTTGTCTCTTCCCTGTTCTGCAATTAAAATCACCTGTTACTAATAACTTGGCTTTATAATGTCAGTTTTTAACATATTTATTGTCTTGTCCAAATACCTTATAAAATTCACATTGAAACACTTTGAATTCATGGGTGGGCAGTATAAAAAACAAACACACAGCTTAATACATGTACATGTCTTATGTCTGTAATATTTCCCTTAATTCCCGAAACATATTGGTCAGTAATATTTTTACTATACACTACCTACCCTGCTGGATTTTTTTCGTATCTTGCTATTGTGCATCTACCTTTTTAAAGCTCTTATATGCCGTATTTTTATATTTTTCTAATCCAGTCAAATGTTCTGCATTACCCATAATATCATTTTTTCCCAACAGATTAAAAATCCCTGCTTTGTAATTTACTTTTTAAGCCTTCTACATTTATGAAATCTACCCTGAATGTTACTGTAGCTCTTTTGAAATCCCATGTTGTTCCACTTCTGTCCTTTATCTCTCTTTTCTTAAGTAACTTTTCTGCTTTCTTAACTGTCAGCAAGCTTCTAATACTGTAGTATCTCTCTCCTAACAGTAATGCAGTAGTGTTGATGTTATGTGGGTGCTGAGTTAGACACTGCTGATCACTGATCTTAATTGATTCATCATGTTAGTTGTTTTGGTCAAATGCGTGTACTTCTGTCTTCCACATTTGTGACTGCAAGACTATTTTTTTTATTTCTTGCATGTGTCCTCTAGTTGCACTCTGTTCATGTCTGTAGACCTCAGAGCTTTGTCTCTGTGGTCAGTGTTGACATCTTACATTTCCCTCTGTCAGGGCTATCCAGCTTTTGGTCACTGTTCATTATCTGATAATTTTCTTGTAAAAAGTTCAAATCATACACTTTTCTGTTTATCACCAATTTGCATTTATGTAGGTATGCTGCTGTTTTGGTGTCTTTGAAATATGGAATCACATGTCTACATATTTCCTGTACTTTAATATTCTAGTCTTCTTCTGTTCATGTCCTTGACCTGGCTAGACTTCTCGTTGCATGCATTAATTTTTATTTCTTCATGAAGGATGTAAATCTTGACTCAGATCTTCTTGCCCAGTCCACGAATGCCCTCTGTATACAAACTCGAAATGTCTACCCTTCGATTCATTCTCATTATATCTTCTGTAATTTTTAAAGTACAAAAATGAGATTCTTGAGGACACAGTTTCTGAATATTAATAAATTTTATCCTCTGTTGCCAGTTATATATAAAATAAAGTTCTTCCGTCATCCTTAACCTTACCCCCCAACAGTTCACCTAGCCTAATCTCTAAACAAAGCGTAGCATGTTATATGGTTAGACAAATGTATCATATCTACAATAATGATACTCTGAGATCAATTTACTTTGTTTATTTTCAGTCTATTGCGAGTTACAGAATAATTCTCTGGGGAAATTCCTCATACAGTAGGAAGATACTCACTCTGCAGAAGAGAATACTTAGAATTATGATGGGTGCACACTCTAGAACTTCATGTAGAAAACTATTTAAAAAATTAGAGATTTCAGCAATCCCAAGCCAATATATATACTCATTGATGAGTTTTTTTAATTGGAAATCAAGATAAATTTCTGACTAACTCATCAGTACATAGTATAAGTACAAGAAATAAACACCATCTACATAGACTTGTTGCTAACCTGTCTTGTTTTCAAAAAGGCGCATCCTACTCTGGGATCAGAATTTTTAACAACCTACCACAAAGTATTACAAACCTCAGGAATGAAAAGCACAGTTTAAAGTAGCCCTAAAAGATTTTGTATATGCACACTCCTTTTACTCTGTGGATGAATTTTTTGCATGTACAGATAATATGTATTACAGACTTATCAATCAATCAATAGTCCCACATCCACTGTGGAACACAGGGCATCCACAAGATTCCTCCACTGCACTCTATTCTTGGCGACGCACTTAATCTCTGCCCAGGTCCTTTTTACTCCTTTAGCTTCTTCAAGCACCATTCTTCGCCACGTGTTCTTTGGCCTCCCTCTACTCCATTTTCCTTGGGGGTTCCACTCTAGGGCTTGTCTGGTTATATCATCAATCGGTTTCCGCAGTGTATGGCCCAGCCATCCCCACTTGCGTTTCCTGATCTGCAAATCTA
>Ga0209755_10003251_pt1 | contig 20637 bp, 14 predicted proteins | sample TergutCo191P1_FD_187301 | JGI IMG/M metagenome (GOLD analysis project Ga0209755, IMG submission 187301) | Cornitermes sp. P1 segment gut microbial communities from Petit-Saut dam, French Guiana - Co191P1 (SPAdes) (version 2) | ecosystem: Host-associated > Arthropoda: Insects > Digestive system...
AGTCACTTTTTTTTTGCGCGCGCAAAAAAAAAGTAACCAAAAAAAAACGGCGCCCTGCGGGGCTCTTCGCATCACTTCCGACCCCCTCCGGAGCTTCCCTCAACTCGCTTGCATCGGGGGGGGGCCGGGGTGGTGCACTACTAAAACGAGAAACGCTTCAACCGTGCCGTTTGAAGCCGCCTCGAAATATACGCCTCACTTGCAACCCTCTTGGGGCTTTCCTCCTCTGCGCCCATCAGCGAGGGTCGCGGGACGCTGTGCAAAAACTTGGAACATGTCAGCAGTGCTCTCTGCATTCAACCTCGTGTCTTCGACACGAGGCTTTCAAACACCCATATGCCAACTTTACATTACCTCATGTCAACCCACGGGTTGACAAAAAGCAATGCAAAGTTGACACTCCAACAACGTTATAGAGCCGCCTGCTGAAAGCAGGCGGTTGGCTTCAAAAGCTGCTGCTGACACGCCCCAAATTTTGCACAGTGTTCCGCGACCCTCGCTGATGGGCGCAGCTGAGGAAAGCCCCAAGAGGGTTGCGAGTGAAGGGTGTTTTTCGAGGCTGTTTCGAATGGCTTCAGGAGGGTTGCGAGCAAGGCATATTTTCCGAGGTGGCCTCAAACGACACTGCTGACACGCCCCAAATTTTGCACAGTGTCCCGCGACCCTCGCTGATGGGTGCGGAGGAGGAAAGCCCCAAGAGGGTTGCGAGTGAGGCGAAGGCCCCGCAGGGCCACCGGAGGGAGCCGTTTTTGAGGAACTTTTTGGGCGAGCAAAAAGTTCCCCGCCGGAGGCAGAATGCCCGGAGGGAAAAAAGCTCGGGCCGCAGGCCCAGGAAAAAACAACGCCCGAAGGGCAGAAAAGAAATATTTCAGAGAAAAGCCCGGGCCGCAGGCCCAGAGAAAACAACGCCCGAAGGGCGAAAAGAAATGTTTCAGAGAAAAGCCCGGGCCGCAGGCCCAAAAAAAACATTCTCAGTTAAATAAACCCGCCCGGAGGGCAAAAGAAACATTTCAAAAATTGGAGTCCGCGGGGGAATTGAGTCCTTTTGCTATGCAATAAAAACCTGCCAGAAACCGCTTTTTATTTGCCCGTCAATACCTCAATTTTGTGGAAAACAGCTTGCATGTCTGCGCCTTGCTTCATGGGGCTATTCCATGCATTGTCCCCTGAAAGAACGGCAATTTGAATCAGCTGACGCATGTCTTCGCGCTTTAAGCCAAAGTCCTCTGCCTTCAAGGGCAATGTGACAATGCCATCCGAAGGAATGCTCTCCATCTCCCATCTGACGCCGCTGGGCTTATTTAAATCTGCATTTGCAGGTACAAGGCGCAATCGAAATTTTGTCCCGGCTTGACTTGAGTCAAAAGTCAGGCGAATGGAACGCGAGCGCGACAAGTCAAAGACTCCATCCGTATACGCCGAATAAGCCTTCCCGTCTGACCAAGAGTCGTTCGGCGACATGGCGATGACTTGCCAATGTTGTGTCCATAACCTTGTCGGAACCAAGAAAAAACCGAGCGCAGCTACTAGAAGAATCATGAGAAGGCTGGGCCCAACACCTCGTTGCGCAGGAAAAGCCTTCTTGGCAATCAACAGCCCAAGCAATGAAAGAACACCTAGAAGCGATGCGATGACGTCGAAGATTTGATCGCTTGGGTTTGCCGTTGGGAAACAAAAAGCCACAACAACCATGGCAACCCACAACAACACTGCGAGTGCCCCAGCGCGAACCTCTTTAGGTTTCACGTCCCCATGGACGTGCTCGTTTTCTATCTCTGTTGAGGGTTTTTGCTTCAAGGGAACATCCGGTTTCTCTGGGCGCTTTGTGGAAGTGGAGACGGCAGGAGGAAATCCCGGATTCTCCTCGGGGCGCTGCGACAACACCCACTTTCGGCTGAGCTTTTCCATTGCTGCAGCCTCATCCACCCCACATAAGCCTATAGTGGAGACGGCAGGAGGAAATCCCGGATTCTCCTCGGGGCGCTGCGGCAACATCCACTCTCGAGTGAGCTTTTCCATCGCTGCAACCTCATCCAGCCCACACAAGTCTATATAGGCGCGAACCCTTAAGAGTCCCTCTGGGTCGCAATCATCCACTTTGACAACCCTTAAATTTTTCGCATTTGTCCATTCTTCTCTGCAGTTGTCGGACTGCATATAAGCGTTTGACAAGACGCACACCACAATGTCGGTTTGCGCCAATGCCTCATTCATGAACATTTTGAAATTGCCGCTGGGCGGCGAGTCATATTCCTGCATCAACGTAGAGCTTCCAAGCTTTTTCCGCAAGAACCACTCAAGCCATTTGGCCCACTGTTTGTCCGCTTCCGTCCTTGTCGTATAGCTGATGAAACAATCTTTCTTCTCCACAGTAAGCACCCCAGTTTCTTTTCTTGCTTCAGCGGTTTTTTCTACAAACCTTCCTCTCTTTCTGCATAGGTACTGTGACACAAATAAAATTTTTTGGAGTTGTTTTTGTACTGTCCCTAAAATTACCCCAATATGTTTGGAGTGCCCGAATTTCCGTTGGTGTTTGAGCAGCTGAGTGGGTGAGTTTTGTTCGGACAAAAAGTTTCCCGCCAGAGGCAAGAAATGCGCGGACAGCCCAAGCGCGCTTGGTTGAAATTTCAGTCTATGGGCCAAACCCACTTGTGTCGAAAATGAGAACGCTGCAATATTCTCTCTTGAGAAGAAAAGGAAATTCGAATAAAGAGGAGAAAGACTGTACGTCATCTGCAAGCAGCACCTTCTTATAGGCTGCACTCGGGGGCAGGGGAACCAATGAATACTCTAAATATTGACTTGTCGTCATTCAGTCCTTCAGAAAAAGAAACTATTGAAGCCAACACTCAAAAATTTCTTGTTAGAAGCCAAAATGAGAGTTGGTATTCCTTTGGCGAAGGGAATTTTATTATTCCTCATGAAGAATTTCTAATATTATATCAAAATAACCCTGCTTTCAGAAACATTCTTTTGTTGAAGAATAAAATTCAAGAAATATTGGTCAACAAAGATGTGTTAAGTTATTTAAAACAACAAACTTCTCATTTTTCTAAAAATGACACAGTTTCTGAAAACAACACAGCTTCTCAAGATGGCACAACCCAAAATTCTCCCAATGAAATGACGGGTGCTGCTTTTGGTTTGATGCTTTCATTGACTTCCAATTGCAGCTTGAGGTGCTCCTATTGCTACATTAGCGGGGGGGATGAGAAGAAAAGCATGTCATGGGAGATTGCCCAAAAAGCAACTGACTATTCGGTGCGTTATTGTCTCGAACAAAAAATTAAGAATTTCTCATTGACATTTCACGGACAAGGCGAACCCACACTCAACTGGAATCTTTTGAAAAAGGCGTCAGAATATTATAAAAAACAATGTATTGAGCATGGATTTGTACCTCAAATTATGTTGATGACAAATGGGGTTTTAAGCAAACAAAAAATTGTTTTTCTCAAAGAAAACAATGTTGAAGCCGGCATTTCAATGGATTGCAGCAGTGAAACATTGGACAAGCTAAGGCCCATGGCCAATGGCAAAAGCCTGCTGTATATTTTGAACAACACTCTGAAAATGTTTGACGAGTTAGAATATAACTTTGGAATCCGAGCAACTGTCACAGATTTAAATGTCGATGAAATGGAAGATTTTGTCCACTATTTAAGTCAGTTTAAGGCCTGCACAAGTGTCAAATTTGAGCCTGTCGCAATGAGTGGCAGGGCTTTCAACTCAACACTCAAGGACGATTTCTCTGACAGGTTTATTCTCAATTTTTTCAAGGCCAAAAGAGCAGCTCTGAGAAACGGTTTGACAGTCACACATGCCGCAAGCCAGCTGGACTCTCAAAGAACAGCATTTTGTAAAGCAATTGGAAACAACCTCAACTTTTGCGTCAGTGCTTCAGGGGCTGTGTCTTCATGCTATGAGCACCTAAAAGACACGGACGACAACAACCCGTTTGTCTATGGAAAATATACCAACGGCAATTTCTCAATTTCAGAAAACAAACGTCTGGAATTAAAGAAGAAAAACCCATTGGCAGCGGAGTGTGAAAGTTGCTTTATTTCAACTACTTGTTGCGGAGATTGCCATTCGAAATGTTTTTCAAAGGAGGAAAAAAACCAAAAAAAATGTTATATCAACAGAGAAATAGCGAAGATTGATTTATATTTTTTGTCACTGTCAAAATTGGAAAACCCTAAAAACTAACGCACCTGCTGCCAACCCATATGGAGAATTAATTTATGAGCGATAGTGAGTTGAAATTATTGAGAGAAAAAAACGCATTGTTGGAAGACCGTGTTGAAGCGTTGGAAGGACGTCTCACGATTTTGAATGAAACCGCAATCTTAGACAATCAAATTAATCAACTAGGAAAACAGGCGGAGCGCTTAAGAAAAAATGATGAAGCAACGGCAACGCATGCTTTGAGCATTGTAACGGCCTATCAAGCGCTCGATAAATTGGGCCAAGTAGTCAGTGGTTGCCCTGGTTTTACATGTTGCCCTTGTAATGTTAGATCGCCTGGTGAGTGCACTTGCAATGAAAAATGTGGGTGCAGCAAAAACTCGTCGCTTGATATGGACATTGTCGGACTGTATGCACGGATTACAGAAGTCTATCGCGAAAAATTGCCAGGCCTCATCAAATCACTTGAGGCAAAAATCAAATAGTTTCCATTGCTTTAGAAAAGACAAAATCCCACAAGGCGTTTGAGGCTTTGTGGGACTTTTTCGTCAGGCTCCACTGGTTAGCAATTTAATTTAACAAGAATGCGTTTTCATATTGTCCTCAAAACTACCCCTATGGGTTGAGGGGTGCCTTATGGCGAGTGCTCTTTCCCATTTTCCCATATCGACGCATGTCGGGTTTTTCTGTCTTCTCGTAATGCATCCATGAGGAAGCGACGACGACTCTCTTCATCCATGTAGATTCCCCTCCACGCCTCAACAACAACACGCTTTCAACATTATTATGACTATATGTTCCGCATAAAGCCCCTGGTATAGGAAGCCTAGCCGCTATGGATACCATTAGGGGCCGGGGTTTGTGCTTGAAAAATATGGTTGTGGGGCCTCACCACGAATAGACCCCTCACAACATGAGAAGAAAGACATATGCTCGAAGGAGAGGATGAAGAGGCCTGTTCCGAGCCTGGAGTCTGAATTTTCTGAAGCTGAACTTGGAGACATTCGCCGAACGAAGCGTTTGCAACAAATTGCGAAGTTGGCAGCGGCCAAGCCCACAGAAGGGCTGCCGAAGCAAGCTGGGAGTGCAGGAGCGCTGGAAGGGGCATAGCGGTTTTTGAACAACCCGGCGGTGACAGCGGAGGAGGTTTTGGCGGCGCACTCAAGCAAAGTGGTTGAGCGGGCAGTGGAAGCAGGGAGGGCGTTGGTGCTTCACGGCACGACGGACTTCAAGTTTGGAGGGAGGAGTGAGAGGGAGGGGTTGGCGCGGCAGACAGAGGGAGGGACGCGTTGCTCAAAGCACAGCTGAAGCCAGTGCTGTTTCCACTCACGCCTTCAGAGCAAAGGGTGCTGACGGTGCCGCCTGTGCTGTTTGCAAACTTTGCAGTCACTTGAAAACTGCGCGCTCGTCAACTGAGGTTGCGGCAGGAGGTGGCAGAAGCCCGGCACACCACTTTGAGTGCGGTTGGTGTTCACACACATTTCGTTGGTTGCGCATTTGTTGTCGTCACCCACGCGGCACTTGGCCACGTCTTCGCAGGTGCCTGTCGCGCTGTCGCAAGCATAGGCCTCGTCTTCAGTGCTCCGCTTCACACCACGTGCCCACGCTCACTCCGCAGGGAACGTTCTCTGGCGCTTTGCACACGTTTTCATTCTTCTCGCCTTTGCAGTGCTCTTCCACCATTCTCTAACTGGAAGTTTTGGGGGCGCCACTCTTGTTCCACCATGTCAAATTGAAATCAGCCTAGGCTCTTTTTAAGGTAGAAGCGGTGTTTGCCCGGTCGAGTTGCCACTCGGTTGGCTTCGGAAAACTTCAAAAATAGCGTTTGCGTTTGCTTGAGGGAAGAATGCTCAACATTTCGCGGTATTTGGCAATCGTCCTCCGGGCAATGTCTATGCCCTTGCTTTGGAGAAGCTCAACGAGTTTTTGGTCTGAATGGGGTTTTTGAGGGGGCTCTTCGGCCACAAGCTGGCGTATATGGTTTTTAACGGCCTCGCTGGCCAGGTTTTCGCCCACAGAGGAGGAGATGGAGGAGTTGAAGAAGTATTTCAATTCAAAAATACCCTGGGGGGTATGTACATATTTATTGGTGGTGGCGCGGGAGATGGTGGACTCGTGCATGCCGATGTCGTCGGCGATGTCGCGCAAAATGAGTGGTTTCAAATAGCCGACGCCCCTTTCGAGGAATTCGCGCTGAAACTTCACCAGGCTTTCTGTCACCTTATAAATGGTACGCTGGCGTTGGTGAATGGAGCGAATAAGCCACAGGGCGCTTTTGAGTTTTTCCTGGACAAAATTTTTGGCAGTGCCTACGGACAAGCCACCTTGTTGCAGGGCATTTTTATAGGTATTGGAAATGCGCAAGCGAGAGAGGCCGTTGTCGTTGAGTACAATGGTATAGTTGTCCCCGTGCTTATAAATATAGACGTCCGGCGTAATATGCGGCGCATCCTCACCTGAGTGGTTGCGTCCCGGTTTGGGGTTGAGTTTTTTGAGGAGTTTGGAGCATTCAATCACCTCTGCCAGGGAGACTTTCATTTCTCTGGCAATGGCTGGCAGGTTGCCTGTTTCGAGGAGTTTTATGTGGCGTTTTATAATGGCGCCCACCAGGCGGGTTTTGGAGGAGGGTTGAGAGCGCAGTTGGAGCAGGAGGCACTCCTGCAAGTCCCGGGAGGCGCAGCCCAAAGGCTCCAAGCGCTGAATGCACTGAAGGACGCGCTCTGCAAGCCCGAGGGGGACATCGGCCTCGTGGGCGAGGGCAATGAGGGGGTCCCCCTCAACGGCAGGCAGCACCAAATAGCCGTCGTCGTTAAGGTTGCCCAAAATGAGCAGAGCAATGCGGAGCTCGGCTTCGTTGAAGCGAATAAGTCGCACCTGTGCGAGCAAATGCTCAAAGAGGCTTGTGGACTTAACGAGGTGGGTTTCAAAGCTGGGGAAGGCCTCCTGCTCCGCATGGTTGCCTTTCTCTTCGGGCATGGCCTCGCGGAATTGGTCGCTGTTGAGGAAAGCGTCCCAGTCCATTTCAGGGGGGTTGTCCTGGGCCGTATATTCCGGGGCATTTTCAGGCACAGGAGGCTCAAAGTCCTGAGGCAACTCTTGCGTATCGGCCTCTAGGGAAAGCTCGCCGACGCTATAGTTGTCCAACTCGGGCTCGGCTTTTTCCTCCGTGGCTTCTAAAATGGGGTTTTGCTCCATTTCTTCTTGGAGTTGCTCCAAAAGCTCCGGTTGGGAGAGTTGCAGCAGCTTTATGGCCTGTTGCAGTTGGGGTGTCATCACCAACTGCTGAGAAAGCTTCAGGCTCTGTCGCATTTCTATGGCCATGGTTGCTATGTGCTCTCCTTAAGTGTTGTGCCTGACAAAATTCATGCCAACCCGTAGAGGATAGCAAATGGCAAGAGGGAAGCCCAACTCTATTCCGCAGGGGGGGGATGTAGGCCTTCGTTTTCTATGGAATGTAGAGGAAGGCAGGGGGTGGTGGGGGGCATATTCAGAGAAGGAGAAGCGGCATAGGGTATAGCGAGGAGGAAGTGGAGGTATAGGAAAACCCAGCAGAAGTCCAGGGGGGACACGCTGTTGGGGCCGTCCTGGGGTGGCATATGCTTCGCAGCAACTCAAGGGGGTTTGGGAGTGGTTGAGGGGAGGTGGAGTTGGAAATTTTCCCCGAGGTAGAGGCTACGAGCGAGGGGGGAGAGGCTGAGTTTGTGGGGGGAGCCCTCCTCGAGAATTTTTCCGTTGACAATGAGGTAGGCGCGATCGCAGACGCGCAGTGTGTCCTGGACGTTGTGGTCCGTAATAAGTATGCCCAGGCCCTTGGCCTTGAGGCGGGCAATTTCTTTTTGTAACTCAGCGACATTAATAGGGTCCACCCCGGCAAACGGCTCATCCAAGAGGAGAATGGAGGGTTTGGCCAGCAAAGCGCGTGCAATTTCCGTGCGTCGCCTCTCCCCACCCGAGAGGTTTTCGCCGAGGTTGTCATATACGTGCTCCAGAGAAAACTCCGCCAACATGCTTTGTGCGCGCGCTTCGCGCTCTGCTTTCGTCAAACGTTTGTCCAACTCCAAGACGGCCAAAAAATTCTGCTTCACCGTCAGCTTGCGGAAAATGGAAGCCTCCTGCGGCAAATAACCCAGCCCCAGGCGTGCACGCCGGTGCAAAGCCAAGCCCGTCAAATTTTTGCCTGAAAGGTGCACCTCCCCGCCGTCGGGTTTGAGGAGCCCCACCACCATGTTAAAACTGGTGGTTTTCCCCGCACCATTGGGGCCAAGCAGGCCCACAACCTCCCCGGGGGACACTGAAAAAGAAACCTCACTCACCACTTTGTGCTTCCTAAATTGCTTCACCAAGGCACTGGCTTCCAGGACTCCTGCCATCAACAAAACCTCCCTCTAAAAACTCAAACTCTCACGAAAAACTCAAGGGTTGGACACCTCAAAAACCGTTTTGGCGTTTTCTACGGTGAGGGTGTGTTTGCCACTAACAAAGCTTATGCGGCTTCCGCGAAGGTGGCTGGCTTTCTCTTTCACTTCCGGCTCCCCCGTCAAAACAATAATGCCCCGGCGGTTGTCCAAGTGGGCGGTTTGGCTTTTGGCCCAACGCAACTCGTCCTGTACCTCCACACCCCCTGTGGCAACGGCTTTCTGGAGTTGCCCCTTCTCGTCATAAAAGGCACGCAGAGAGGGTGCACGTATCAGCATGGGGCCACGGCGCAGGTGGACTTGGCGCTCCCATGTGGCCACTTTGTTGTTGTGCTCAAACTTGAGTTGCTCCGCTACAATTTCAACCTCATTCTCTTTGGCCCTGTTTTGGGCAGCGTGCGCCTCACTCAGCAGGGTTGTCGGGTTTTCCACAACAGCTTCCTTGGTGCGTGTGTTGAGGAGCACTTTGCTGCCACGTACGGAGCCTCCCGCAAACTGCGCTTCCGGGTTTCCAACCACCTCCAGCCAGCCTGTCTCATTGTTGAAAAAAGCCTGCTCCCCTTTGGCGCGGTTTTGCCTGTCATTGGCCTCTACGTGGCCATGGGCCTCAATACGCAAAACGGTGCGCTGGTGCGTATAAAACACAAAAAGCTCGTCACATTGCAGCTCCATTTCCTGGCTGCGCACGTGCGCATTCTCCCTGTATACACTCTTATACTCGTTGCCGAGTACCTCCAGTTGCTTGGCGGAAATTTCAATTTTTTTTGCAGGCGACACCCCCGCCCCCACCAGCAATACCCATAGCAGGGCCCCCAATAGCCTGAGTACCCCCCCCCTCACCCTCACCCTCACCCGGCCTCTGCCTTTTGGGGCCTCCACCCCGGGGGAATGTATGCCATATTGGAGCATGTTTGCCTCTGCCATTAGGGCGCCTTGCCCAAAGTGGTGTTAACTGTGCCCAAAAACTCACAACGCTTCGTCTTTTTCTCACAGGTTGCTGCCTGGGCCTCCAAAATATTCCTCTCCTCTCCCTCTGTCCATAGGCGCAAAGGCTCCTCGGTTTGGGCAACCATGTTGCCAAGCTTGTCCTTATAGCCATAGGCCAAGCTGCCTTCGCCAAAACGGCCCTCTTTGGCTTGGAATTTCCAGCCCTCAAGGGCCCAGGCCTCCTGGGTGTCCAAGCGAAGGTTGAAATGCTCCGCTTGGAAGTGCAACCACTCTGGAAGCCATAAAATGTTGGCATGCTTGGACTTCAGCAAACGCCGTTTTGCCAAAAAGCGGACTTCCGAAAAACGCCCACTTAACTGCAACTCGTCGTCCTTGGCGCTATAGAGGTGGACATTTTTCAAAAAAAGGCTCTCCTCGTCCGGAGTACCCGGAGAGGGCAAGGGGGGCATTTGGCAAGCGGCCAGGAGGGTGGCGAGGAGGGCAGTGGTGAGGCGGGCGGGGGAGGGCCTTGGGTGCATGGGTTTGACAAAACGGCGGGTTTGGGTAAAGCGTTGCCCCGGCATGTTGGCTCCGCTTTTCTGTTGTGTCGGTTCCTTTACTTTCTTTTTTTATACCAAAGTGAACGAAATATGTCCCTAAAGTCTCTGGTGGTTGTCGAATCCCCGGCCAAGGCCAAGACAATTTCTCAATTTCTTGGCGAAAACCATACCGTATTGGCCAGCATTGGCCACATTATGGACTTGCCGGAGAGCGGTTTAGGCGTTGACGTAGCGGAGGACTTTGCACTCTCCTATGAGGTGAAGAAGAAGGAGGTGGTGGGCAAGCTTCGCCAGGCGTTGAAGGGGGCGGACGAGCTTTTCCTCGCCACCGACGAAGACAGGGAGGGGGAGGCCATTGCTTTCCACCTGGTTTCCGTGCTGAAGCCCAAGGTGCCGGTGAAGCGAATGGTTTTCAACGAAATAACGAAAAAAGCCATTTTGCATGCGAAGGAGCATTGGCGGGAAATAGACTCCCTGCTGGTAGACGCGCAGGAAGCGCGGCGCGCTTTGGACCGCCTCTATGGCTATGAGGTGTCCCCCGTATTGTGGCGCAAGGTGAAGACGGGGCTTTCGGCCGGGCGCGTACAAAGCCCCTCCATTCGCCTGTTGGTGGAGAGGGAGCAGGAGCGCATGCGTTTTCGCATGGCTGCATTTTGGGATTTGCAGGCGCTTTTTGGGGGACCGCCTGACTTTAGCGCGCAACTGACAGCGCTTGACAAGCAGCGCATTGCCCAAAGCAAGGACTTTGACGCGCAAGGCCTGTGCACCGCTGAGGCCCATGTGTTGAAGAAGGAGGAGGCCAAAGCGTTGGTGGAGGCATTGGAGGGCCAGGTTTTCCTCATAAAGGAGGACACCCAAAAACCCAGCCGCTCCTCCCCCAAACCCCCCCTGATGACTTCCACTTTGCAACAGGAGGCGGGGCGCAAGCTGCGGCTTTCGGCCAAGCAAGTAATGGGGCTTGCACAAAGCCTCTATGAGCGCGGCTACATTACCTATATGCGTACGGACTCGACGCAGCTTTCTCCCTCGGCCATTGCCTCTGCCCGCGAGCAAATTGTGGCGTTGTTTGGCAAGGACTACCTCTCCCCCGCCCCCCGGCAATTTGCCAAAAAGGTGAAAAATGCCCAGGAGGCGCACGAGGCCATTCGCCCGGCGGGAGAGCATTTGAGGACGCCTGAAAGCCTCAAAACCCAACTTAGCCCCACGGAGTGGAAGCTATATGAGCTTATTTGGAAGCGGACTTTGGCCTCTCAAATGGCGGATGCCCAGGGCCTCAGCCGTACCGTGAAAATGGTGGGGCAACTTTCCAAAACAACCCAACTGCCCTGGAAGGAAGCGGAGTTTGTCGCTTCCGGAAGGACGTTGACATTTGCAGGTTATTTGCGCATTCATTCCGACGCGGTGGAGGGGGAGGACGGCGAGGTGGGCGGTTTGGACAAGCCCTTGCCGGACTTGAGTGTGGGCCAAGCGCTGAAGCTGCTTGCAATGAGCGCCCGCGCACACGAGACGCAGCCGCCTGCCCGCTATACGGAAGCGACGTTGGTGAAAAAGCTGGAAGAGTTGGGCATAGGAAGGCCCTCCACCTATGCCTCCATTTTGGAAACGCTGAAGGCCAAATATGTGCAAAAGCACGGCCAGGCTTTGGTGCCCAGCTGGACGGCCTTTGCGGTGGTGCAGCTTTTGGACAAGCACTTTGGGGAGCTTGTCGACTATGCCTTTACGGCGCGTATGGAGGACGACTTGGATGAGATTGCTTCCGGCGAGAAGCAAAAGCTCCCCTATTTGAAACAATTTTATTGGGGCAAAGGGACACCCAAAACCCCTGGGCGCTCCGGTTTGTTTTCTCTGGTGAGGGACGAGTTGGACGCCATTGACGCAGCCGAAGTCAACAGCATTGTTTTGGGCAAGGACGCGCAAGGGGAGGTGGTGGTGGTGAAGCCCGGCCGTTTTGGCCCCTATATTAAGCGAGGCGAGGAAACCGCCTCCTTGAGTGAGGACATACTCCCGGACGAGTTGACGGTGGACAAAGCTTTGGAGCTTTTGAAAGCGCCCAAAGGCGACAAAGCCCTGGGTGTGGAGCCCCAAACGGGCAAAACGGTTTTTTTGAAAGCCGGCCGTTTTGGCCCCTATGTGCAGCTTGGGGAAATGGAAGACGGGCAAAAGCCCAAAACAACCTCCCTGCTAAAACACCAGAAGCCTGAGGTGTTGACGATTGAGGAAGCTTTGCAGTTGCTTTCCTTGCCCAAGCGGTTGGGGGAAGCGGAGGGCGAGGAAATATGGCTTTATACGGGGAAGTTTGGCCCCTATTTGAAGCACGGCAAAAAAAGCCGAAACCTAGGCGAAGCCTATGAGGCCAAGCTGTTTGAGTTGACGTTTGAAGAGGCCCAACGCCTGTTGAAGGAGCCCCAAAAGCGCATGCAAGGCCGCGCAGCGGAGGAGCCTGCACAAAGTTTGGGCAAATGTTTGGAGACAGGCCGCGACATTTCCCTCAAAAAAGGCCGTTTTGGCCCCTACGTAACCGACGGGGAAACCAACGCTTCTCTGAGGCAGGGGGATGAGCCGTCCCATTTGAGTTTGGAGCGCGCCACGGAGTTGCTTCAGTTGAGGAGGGAGTGGCTTGAGGCGCAAGGTGGGAAAAAACCCAAAGCCAAAAAGAAAGCAGCGGCCAAAAAAACCGTCGCCAAACCCAAGTTGGCCGCCAAGTCCACAAGTGCTGCCAAACCTGAAAAGCGCTCCACCCAACAACCTGCAAAACCTGCAAAACGCGCTGCCAAACCTGCCGCCAAGCCCACACCGAGGAAGCGAAAGGCCTAAGTCAGCTTTTGGTGGGTTTTGGCTTTTCCTCTTCGGCTTGTGGTTTTGAGTCCACTGGAGGGCGGCAAGCCTGGCTGAAGGCCTCCCTTTTGAGGAGTTGCTGTGCTTTTTGGCGTGCGCCTTCGTCCAAAAACTCCCAAAGCCTGTCTCTGGCTTTTATGGAAGGCCCGAAGCCCTGGCGTGCGGCGCACTCAAACCAGACATAGGCCAGGGTTTCGTCCTGTTGGAGGCCTTTGCCCGCCTCATACATGGCGCCGAGGTTGTGTTGGGCTTTGACGTGCCCTTGCTGGGCAGCTTTTTTCAGCCAATGGGCTGCCTTTTTGAAGTCTCTGGAAAGGCCTTCGCCTCTCTCATACATAACGCCCAAGTTAAATTGGGCTTTGGCGTGGCCTTGGGTTGCGGCATGGAGGAAGTACGCTGAAGCCTCCTTGGGGTTTTGGGGCAAGCCTTGGCCCCTGTCATACATAACGCCCAAGGCATATTGGGCTTGGGTGTTTCCCTGCGCCGCAGCTTTGCGGAACCAGGCTTGGGCCTGCTCAAAATCCTGAGGCAAGCCTTTGCCGTTATAATAGGAGAGGCCCAAGGCCAGCTGGGCAGCAACATGCCCCTGCTGAGCGGCTTTTTGGTGCCAAGCGGCGGCCTGCCCCAAGTTTTTGGCCACACCTTCGCCTTCATAATACATGACGCCCAAATTATATTGTGCGTTGGCATGCCCCTGCTGGGCGGCTTTTTGGTGCCAAGCAGCGGCCTGCCCCAAGTTTTTGGCCACACCTTCGCCCTCATAACACATGACGCCCAAGTTATATTGTGCTTTGGCATGGTTTTGCTTTGCGGCTTTAAAAAACCAACTCCATGCTTTTTCAAAGCTTTGGGGCAAGCCCTTGCCGTGGTAGCACATAAGCCCCAACTCATATTGGGCTTCGGCATGTCCCTGGTTGGCGAGGCGCTCGGTTTGGGAGACGGCGGCCTTCATTTGGGGGGAAAGGCCCAACAGGCCAGCCAGGCTCAAAACAATGTGCAGTCTCATGCTTCATTCCCTCGTGCCATACAGTGCGAAGCAAAAACCTTTGAGGTGAGTGTGCCAAATTTTGCAAGCATTTTGGAAAACAAAAGGAAAGCGGAGGGTGTTGCCCGTTGGGAAAACCCAACATGCGGCACAATGCCCGGAAGGCAAAAAAGCCTGAGTCGCCAGGCCCAGAGGGGAGCCATGTCCATGGTGGAGGTTTGCTACCTCCACTCTTGGGGTACAACGGGGAATGGGCATTGGCCTTAGGGTTGTTGGGCCGCATGCGTCGGCCTAAAGGGGGGCTGTTTATTGTGAAATGACAAGCTTCCCCAGCGTTTGAATGGCAGCCCCCAGTTTCGCCGAAACATTGTCGCCTGCACAAAGGGTTTCGTCGTTCGCACAGAGGACATAGTCCGGGGTTTCGCAAACCTCTTCATAGCAAAGGCCCCCGCCGTCAGCACAAACCATGTCGTTGGCTATACCTTCACATTCACCGGGCGTCGTCCCAAACTCGCACGTGCTTATATCCGTGTTGCAAACATGGGTTGCGTTGTCGCAACACTCTGCACCACACGCGGTGTGGTTGGCCCCACACTCCCCTCCATCCACACTTATACCACCCCAATCACAAGACATACCCATTGCCAGGAATACATATAGTGTCCACTGTTTCCATGCCTTCATTGCGGGTTCCTCCTCAATACTGCTAAATGTTTTCTAACTGTGAGCTTTCACGTTTCAACATTCATTTGGGCCCCCCGGCGGACAGTGGAGGTTTCAGAAGGGTTGTTTTGGGGGCCGCGGCTGAAAGGCAAAAAAACCGGAGGGTGAAGACAGCCGGGCCGCAGGCCTGACTGCTCCACCCTCCGGGGGAAAATTCAAATGGTTTTATTGGCTGAAGCCTTCAAGCAAATAGTGGGCCTCAATGCGGCGCAGGGCGAGCACCATGGCCGCGCAGCGCATGTCGGTTTTCTGCCCAAGGCACATTCCGCGGCTGTCGTGCATTTCGCCTTTTTGGGGCGTATTGTGGGCAATATCGCGGATGATGCGATAATTGCGCTTGAGTGCCACGGAGAGGCGCTTGTGGACTTCGGCCTCTGACCAAAACTCCATGTTGCGGTTTTGCAGCCACTCATAATAGCTGGCCGTAACACCTCCGGCATTGGCAATAATGTCAGGAATCAACGCAATGCCGCGCTCGAAGAGGACGCGGTCCCCCTCGGGGGTGGAGGGGCCATTGGCGCCTTCCGCAATCAACTTCACCTGAAGGCCCTTGGCTATTTCCTCCGTTATTTCCCCACCCAGGGCCGCCGGCACCAAAATGTCGGCCTTCACCTTCCAAAAGTCCGCCTTGGAAATAGGCTGCGCCCCCGCATAGTCCACCACCGTCGCCATTTTTCCTTTGGGGCTGCTGCGCACGCACTCGAGGAGTTTGGGAATGTCAATGCCTTCGGGGTTATAAATATAGCCCCCCGCATCCCCTACGGCCAAAAGACGCCCTCCCAACTTGTGCATCCACTCCGCCGTATAGGTGCCTACGTTGCCAAACCCTTGGAGAATAAAGGTTTTGCCCTGAATGGTGTCGTTTTTCTCTGCATAGTAGTCCTCAATGCAATAGACGACGCCCAGGCCTGTGGCCTCGGTGCGGCCCAGGGAGCCGCCAATACGTACGTCTTTGCCCGTAATAAAGCCGCGTTGGAGGTGGCGCAGGCGCTCTCCGTCGCTGAATTGGCGCAACATGACGGCCATAACGGCAGCGTCGGTGCCTACGTCAGGAGCGGGAATGTCCAACTCCGGCCCTACAAAGGACTTGGCCACATAAATATAGCGTGCCGCAAGGGCCTCCAACTCGCAACGGCTGAGGCTGTTGGGGTCCACCTCTATGCCTCCCTTGCCACCACCAAAGGGGACGTCGGCAATGGCCGTCTTCCACGTCATGTCCGCCGCCAAACCTTTGAGTATGTCCAGGTTGACAGCAGGGTGGAAGCGCAGGCCGCCCTTATAGGGGCCACGCGCCTGGTTGTGCTGCACGCGCCAGGCACGAAACCTTCGCGGGGCGCCTGCTTGCCAGCGGTAGACTTTGCCGTCTTCAAGGCGTAAGTGGCCATCTTTCATGGCAACATTGGCCTGGCGGAAGGCGTTGAGGGGGAGGACGAGGCTTTGGTCGCTCAGGCGCTCCAAGTTTTTGAGGGCAGGGAAGGAGGAGACAGGCAAGGAGGCATAGGCTTTGGCGTCGGCCTCGCTGAGTGGGAGGAGCCTATCTTGCATATCTACGGTGAGGTAGAAGGCATGCTCGCAGTCGGGCTCCTGCAATTCAAGGCGTATACGCGGCTCAAGCTTCATTAAATCTGCCGCTCGCTCAAAGCTTTCCATGGCTTGAGCAAAGAAACTGGTGGAAGAGGTGTGGTTTGACATGGGGACTCCAAAAAATAACCAGAAAACAACCGAGGGACAACAAGGCCGCTTTTATAGTGTTCCTGAAAAACGCGCTCGTATTTTTTCTTTGAGTGTCTTTTTTTGGCGGGGGTGGCCGTCAAACCCATTCCCAAGCCCCCCCAAATCAACTATTCACCCCGCATGTTACCTTCAGAGGTCCCCCTCTCTTTGACGTTTGATGATGTTTTGCTCCTGCCCGCCAGGACAACCTTTCTCCCCCAGGAAGCCGACTTGGGCACGCGCCTGACGCGCCGTCTCTCTTTGAAAATTCCGCTGTTGTCCGCCGCCATGGACACCGTCACCGAGGCGCAGACGGCCATTATTATGGCGCAGGAGGGGGGCATTGGCATTATTCACAAAAACATGTCTCCTGAGAGGCAGGCCCTGGAGGTGCTGAAAGTCAAAAAGCACGAGAGTGGAATGGTTATTGAGCCTGTCACCATCCACCCTGAGGCCCCCCTCTCCGCGGCCATTTCCCTCATGAAAGCGCATGGCATTTCAGGCATTCCTGTTGTGAAGCATACCAAGGTGGTGGGCATTCTCACCACGAGGGATGTGCGTTTTGAGTCCAAGTTGGACAGGGCGGTTTCCGAAGTAATGACGACGGAGTTGTTGACGGCGCAGGAGGGTGTCAGCCAGGGGGAGGCCATTGAGTTGATGCACCGTCGCCGCATTGAGAAGCTGCTCATAATAAACGAGGCGGGGGAGTTGAGGGGCCTTATAACCCTCAAGGACATTGAGAGGTGGAAAACCTACCCGAATGCGGCCAAGGACAACAAAGCCCGTCTGTTGTGTGGGGCGGCGGTGGGGGTGGCTGTTGCGGACAGGGAGGAGCGTATTGAGCGTTTGGTGAAGGCCGGGGTGGACGTCATTGTTATTGACACGGCGCATGGGCACAACCAGGCTGTTTTGGATGCGGTGAAGGACACCAAAAAGCGTTTTGGCTCCGCCTTTGAGTTGGTGGCCGGCAACATAGCGACGGCGCAGGCAACCCACGCCCTCATAGAGGCGGGGGCGGACGCCGTCAAAGTGGGCATAGGGCCCGGCTCCATTTGTACCACGCGTGTGGTTGCGGGCATAGGTGTGCCCCAAATAACCGCTGTCAGCGAAGCGGCCAAAGCTGCCGCCGGCAGTGGGGTGCCCATTATTTCAGATGGGGGCATTAAATTTTCAGGAGACATTGTCAAAGCCATAGCCGCGGGGGCGCATACGGTTATGATAGGCTCTCTGTTTGCAGGCACGGAGGAGTCCCCGGGGGCCACCATTTTGTTTCAAGGCAGGACATATAAGGCCTATAGGGGGATGGGCTCTTTGGGGGCGATGAAGCAGGGGGCGAAGGACCGCTATTTCCAGTCCGAGGTGGAAGAAACCCAGAAGCTGGTGCCGGAAGGCATTGAGGGGCGCGTCCCCTATAAGGGGTTGCTTTCTGTTAACATTCACCAAATGTTGGGGGGGCTTCGCTCCGGCATGGGTTATGTGGGCTGCAAAACCATTGAAGCGCTTCGCAACTATGAGGGTTTTGTCCGCATTACCTCTGCGGGCCTCAAAGAGAGCCACGTGCACGACGTTATTATTACGGAAGAGGCCCCCAATTACCGTATTGGCGGCTAAAAGCCAGGGCGGAGCCGGCAGCGAGACAAAGCCTGCATAGCAAAGGTGAGGGCAACAACCAAAGTTTTCTCAAACAGCATTCTGGAGTTGGAAGGAGTTTGCAAATGAATGACAAAATAGCCGTTTTGGATTTCGGCAGCCAATATACGCAGCTGATTGCTCGCCGCATAAGGGAGTTGGGCATTTTCTGCCAAGTATTCCGCGCGGACGAGGCCCATGTTTTTGAAGCCGTGCAGGGTGTTGGGGGTGTTGTCCTCTCGGATGGGGCCCACGCCTCCCAGTCCGCCCCCCTGTTGGAGCATTTGCGCTCCCTCCCATGCCCCCTGCTTGCCATTGGTGGCAGCGCCTATGCCTTGTGTGGCGCCCCTGCTTTGGCCCACAACCTGCGCCAGCCCCCAAGGCAACTCCGAATACCTGTGCCTTGCCACCCTCTGCTGGCACCCCTTGCCCCCTCCGGCAATACCCCTGCCCAGCCCTCTTCTCCTGTATTAAGCTTTCTTGCCCCCTCCCCCCTTGCCTTGGGCGCCTCCTGGGAAAGCATTGCGCATTTTGCCGAAGGAGAAGTGGCTGCCGTTGCGCACAGGCAAAAGCCGTGGTTGGGTGTTTTCTTCCACATTGAGACCAGCAAAACGCCTGTGGGGGCTGACATTTTCCGCAACTTTTTGCAGGGTGTTTGCCAAATGAAGGGCACATGGCAGGTGGACGAAATAGCCCAGCAGGCCATTTTGGAAATTCGCGCGCAAGTCCAAGAGGGCAAGGTGTTGTGTGCACTCTCGGGGGGGGTGGACAGCACGGTGACGGCGGTGTTGGTACACAAGGCCATAGGCAACCGTCTGCAATGCATTTATGTAAACACGGGCCTTATGCGCGAGGGGGAAACCGAGTCCGTTGCCCGCATGTTTGAGCGCTTTCAAATTCCGCTGGAGGTGGTGGACGCGAGGGAGCGTTTTTTGGGGCAACTTGCGGGAGTGACGGAGCCGGAAACCAAACGCAAACGCATTGGTGCTGAGTTTATTGCTGTGTTTGAGGAGGCCGCGGCCAAGTTTGAGGGTATTGCGTTTTTGGCGCAGGGCACCATTTACCCGGACATTATTGAGTCCATGCCTTTGCCTGGCGGTACCCCCGTCAAAAGCCACCACAACGTGGGCGGCCTCCCGGAGCGTATGCAACTCCAGCTGGTGGAGCCTCTCAAACACCTCTTTAAAGACGAGGTGAGAAAACTCGGAAAGCACCTGGGGCTGGAGGCCGCTTTTGTGGAGCGTCAACCCTTCCCTGGGCCGGGTTTGGCGGTGCGTGTTTTGGGAGAGGTAACAGAGGCCAAGTTGGCGGTGTTGCGCAAGGCGGACGCGCTTTTGCAGGAGGAGGTTGCGCAGTTGCAACACAAGCCCTGGCAGGTATTTGCTGTGCTTTTGCCCGTGCAAAGCGTAGGCGCCACACGTGAAAAGCGCACCTATGCCCCAACACTGGCTTTGCGCGCCGTTGAAAGCCAGGACGGCATGACGGCAAGCCCCACGCACCTGCCCTGGGCGTTTTTGGACAAGGTTTCCTCACGCCTTTTGGCGGAAGTGGAAGGCATTAACCGCGTTGTATTGGACATTTCTCCAAAGCCTCCGGCTACCATTGAGTGGGAGTGAGGGGGGCATTTTTGAAATGTTTCTCTTCGCCCTCCGGGCGGGGTTTTATTTAACTGAGAATGTTTTTTTTGGGCCTGCGGCCCGGGCCGTTTTTTGAAATGTTTCTCTTCGTCCTCCGGGCGTTGCTCTCTTTGGGCCTGCGGCCCGGGCTTTTTTGCCCTCCGGGCATTTTGCCTCCGGCGGGGAACTTTTTGCTCGCCCAAAAAGTTCCTCAAAAACGGCTCCCTCCGGTGGCCCTGCGGGGCCTTTCGCTTCACTTCCGACCCCCTCCGGAGCTTCCCTCAATTTGTTTGCATCGGGGGGGGCCGGGGTGGTGCAGTGCTGAAGCAAGAAACGCCTCAACCGTGCCGTTTGTGGCCGCCTCGAAACATACGCCTCACTTGCAACCCTCTTGGGGCTTTCCTCACCTGTCTCCATCAGCGAGGGTCGCGGGGCGCTGTGCAAAACATGGAGGGTGTCAGCAGCAGTTTTTGGGGCCAACCGCCTGCTTTCAGCAGGCGGCTACATAATAGAAAACAGGGCGAGCACGACACGCCACCGTTAGACAACAAACATGAAGCCGTGAAGCTTGACGTACGCGGCAGGTGTTGGTAGTTTTCGTTGTATCGCAGGAGACTGCGGGCGGGTGTAACGACCTGGATATAGGACGCGGCAAAAAGCCGCGGTTGCTGCAAAGCCTCGTGGCTTTTCGCTTGCGCGCCCCATTAAGGCGGCTCGACAAGGGCTGAAAAGCCGCCGGTCTTGCGTTCTATGACGGTTCGTTAACTTGTTGGGCTGCCACGAGCATGAGCAGCCCAAACAAGCCCTGTTTGTGCAAGCAGACAAACAGGTGTCATCAGCCGCGGTGTCCTCGTTACTCGAAACACCAGGAGGGCAACATGGCTAAAAACAATAAAGACGAAAAAAACGAAGACACCAGCACCACCCGTGCACCTTCAAAACCTGTTGAGATATATCGCTTCCCAACTCCCATTAAAAAACCTCAACTACTCTCTCAATGTACGCCACCCACGTGCCCGGAGACGTCAACACCCCCACCGCCGACA